>Ga0257126_1001578_pt1 | contig 16062 bp, 22 predicted proteins | sample SI060_120mmetaG_FD_190151 | JGI IMG/M metagenome (GOLD analysis project Ga0257126, IMG submission 190151) | Marine microbial communities from Saanich Inlet, British Columbia, Canada - SI060_120m | ecosystem: Environmental > Aquatic > Marine > Inlet | place: Canada: British Columbia | collected... | reverse complement strand
TGTCATTTGTTTCTCCTAATAGATGGGGGAGATATTTCACTCCCCCTAGACTTGTTACTTGCCTTCAATTGTAAGACCATCATTGATCTTAATTGTTTTAGGCTTTAGTGCTTCTGGTACTTCACGTACTAGATGTACATTTAGCATACCTAGTTCAAGGCTTGCGTCTGCTACCTTGACGTGGTCAGCAAGTGTAAACTCTCTACGGAAATTACGTCCGCCAATACCTTTGTGTAAGTATTTGACTTCTTCATCTCCTTTAGGAGCAGTACCTTCAATTTTCAACTGATCGCCGTCTGTTGTAATTGATAGATTGTCCATACCAAAGCCGGCAACAGCCAATGAGATCATATACTCATCTTCGTTGATTTGTGCTATGTTGTATGGGGGATACCCGTTTCCGTTTGGACTGTTTGCAAACCCTCTTTCGAGTTCATTAAATAGTCTATCAAAGCCAATAGTAGCTCTGTGGAAGTTAGGTAGGTCTAGAGTTGTTAGTCTTGTCATTGTTTTCTCCTTATAATAAGCAAGATTAAATTTAGCACCCTTACGGCGTGCCAGTTAAATGTAAAAAAGAATCAGTCCTTTCTACACATTTATTTATCACGATACAACTGCAATTATTTCACTTTCGACAATAGTTACATATTCTTCATCTTGATGTGTAAATTTAACTCCACCTCCAAGATTAAACAGTATCTTATCACCTACTTCTGTAGTTGTAGCAATAAATTTCTTTTTGGTTTCATCGTATGCTCCCGGGCCAACTGATATTACTTCTGCTTTAGTAATACCATCATTAGACGCATTCGCTATAATAATTCCACCAGTTGTTTGTTTTTCAGCTTCGTATGTTTTTAAAATTACTTTATCTTGTATTGCTCGTACGCTCATATATTAATTTCCGATTGTGGAGCCTTCATAAACTCCATTGTGGGTTTGTGTACAACGTACAAATGTTGTACAACGCATTAGATGCTTTAAACGTATTGCACCTGCATATGTACAAGTACTACGCACACCGCCTAGTATATCTTGTACAGTATTCTCTACTGCGCCTCTGTAAGGCACTAAAACTGTTCTACCTTCACTTGAACGATAATCTTTCAATCCGTCAAAGTGTTTGTCGTTTGCACTTTTACTACTCATACCATAAAACTGTACAAAGCGTTTTTCTTCTATGACTGGAGATCCGTCGTGATTCATTTCGTTTGTAACATAACTTTTAGTAATTACTTCTCCGCCACCTTGGTCGTGTCCTGCAAGCATTCCACCTAGCATCACATAGTCAGCACCGGCAGCATATGCTTTAGCAACATCGCCTGGGCTAGTGCAGCCACCATCGGCAATAATATGCCCACCCAGTCCGTGAGCGGCGTCAGCACATTCCATAACGGCTGACAACTGCGGGTATCCAACGCCTGTTTGAATACGTGTTGTGCAGACCGAACCCGGTCCAATACCAACTTTAACAATATCTGCTCCTGCAAGGATTAGTTCCTCAGTCATTTCTCCAGTGACTACATTACCTGCTATAATTACAATGTGCGGATAACGTAATCTAAAGTCCATAACAAAGTCACGGAATCTTGTACTATATCCATTAGCAACATCGATACAAACGTATTTTAGATTGCCGTCTGCTTGTTCGTATACTTCACGAAACTTTTGTTCATCTTTGTCTGTAATACCAATGCTCATTGCCACATAGTTTGTACGTAGATAATCGTCAGTATCAAAGAAATTAACAATGTCTTTTACACTATAAGTTTTAACAAGACAAGTCATAATATTTTGTTTAGCAAGTGTATCTGCCATTTCAAATGTACCAACACCGTCCATATTAGCAGCTATAATAGGTACACCACGCCAGTGTCTATACTCTGTGTTTTCAGGAAACTCTGGTTTATAATTACGGAAAGTAAATCCACGTTCTAGATCTACTTCTTTACGACTTCCAAGTGTCGAACGTTTAGGACGTATTAGAACATCCTTATAGTCTAATTTTACGTCTTCTTCGATTCTCATTGTTTCTCTCCGTAATTAAAACTTATTGATATTCTATCAGTTTCACTAAAGTTGCCTTGTACACTATGCTTTAGCCAACTAGGAAAAATATATAATGCATTTGTTTTGGCAGCATACGTTGCTCGAGTACTAGTATAATATGTTGCCTGTGCTATGTCTTTAGGTATATGATACTCAGCACCGTCATTTCTTTCAAACTGAATATTGCCTTGATTATCACCTGCTTCGACATAATAGACACCACTTAGTACGCTGCCTACGTGATTATGCAAATGATTGTAGCTACCAGGAGGATTAATGTTGACCCATATATTTTGTATTTCTAAATTTTTCATTCCTACTTGATTTGCACAAGTATTCATTTCGTCATTTAAAAGTTTTACAAGGCGATCAACAGAGTGACATTCTCCGCTTTTTATATCCTGACTTTGAAATCCACCAAAGTTACTAATAGTACGACCTTTATTCTCTTTTTGCTTACTGTAAGCAAAAGACTTAACTTCGTCGTTTTTGACTACGTGTATAACCGAACTCCAGATTACACTAGGAAACCATAGTTCCGTGTGCATTGCCATTGTTTAATGCCTTCTATTTTTCTTAGCAGATGGTGCTGGTCCCCATCCTTCCGATTCCATAGTTTGTACTTTTTTAAGCCAACGTTTACGTCCGGCAGCTTTTGCTTTAGCTCGTTTTTCACTAGGCTTAATATATTGCTGACGGTCTCTAACTTCTTGGACTATTCCAGCTTCTTGGACTTTCTTCTTAAAAATTCTCAGTGCTTTAGTAAAGTCACCATTTCGAACTTCTACAGTAAGTCCTTTCTTTTGCTCGTCGGATCTTTCAACCCTTCGATTATTATTATAGTTACGCTTCAAACTTATCTCCTGTTATTTGTTCATACATCCAATCAAGGTTGTATATTCTGTTCGTACTTAGTATATTATACACTAGGTTCTCGCCCTTTGTCAACCAGAAAACATTTGAATATCCTAATAGATGTGAAACTATATCAATGTGTTTTGGTGAAAAATTGTCTATGTCAAGAATAACATAGTTACTTCGATGTACTATGTCTAACAACCATTTGATTTCCATTTCACTATCTGATTGTTCGTACATATATACATTAAGATCTTGATCAAAGTTTTCAATTAAATTTTGAAACTGTGACTTAGTATCGTCAGTTGGGCACACCAATGCAAATGTTAAATTATAATTGTTTAACTTATCAGGTGGTGTAATTAAATTTATTTTGAGTTTTTTATCGTGTTCCATATAGAGCCATTTTTCTGTTCTTCATTCTGTATATAGCCCTCTTGCGTTTCTTTTTTCTTCTGAACTGAACCTTCCTTAGAGATAAAGTCCTTGCTTTCTACATACCCTGCCCAAGGTAGTTCGTCAATTTTGCCGTTGATGTATAATTGTTTAAAGAACTTTAATGTTTGATTAGGATTATCATCCTTCCAACTTTGTTTAGCATCACTCCAAGTTTTATCTTCTTCTTGTTCGTCTAGTTCTTTAACTCTTATTTCTTTTAATTCTTCCGAATATTCTAAACTTTTTTTTTGAGGTTCTTCGTTGAACTCTTTGTCTATTGTTTCTTGGTCAACGTCTTCGTATGTTGGCTCCTCAAGCGTAGGCTCAACTGGATCTTCATCAGTTGGAGGTATAGGATCATCAAGTGTAAATCCAGGATTGTCAACTATTGCTTGTGCTCTTGCTCGTTCAAATTCTTGTCTCTCGAGCCGAAGACGTTCACCGCTGTCATCTTCAAGTTGTTTACGTCTAAACTCAAAGGTATATTGTGATGCAATTAGTAATAGTACTGCTAGTGGATCAAACACAAAGATGATGATAATTATTACCCAACGCACTGCTTCTTCAAGCATATTGTTGTCTGCTTGTTCACCATACACAAACTCAGCAATGTATTTGATAGGTCCTACTTCTGCTTCTAATTTTCGATATTCGCTTTCTAGTCCTATTTTCTCTTCTGTTAGTGTTTCTATCTCAGAAGATGCTGTTCGAACACGCTCTAGTTGTTCGTCTATGTTCTTTTGGATTTCTTCTTGGTTACTAGTATCGCCTAACTGATCACGTAATCTATTAATTAATAAATTAGATTGTTCAATTTGTCTATCAGCATTATCACGTAATCTTGCTATTTCTTTACGTGCTGCCTGAACTGTTGGACTATTGGCAGCGTCTTGTATTTTAGTTAACCATTCAGCACGTTCTGCCTGCTTTGCTTCTTTCCAGTCGCCAATTTTTTCTGCTGTCTTTTTACCAAAGATGCCGTCTGCACTAGCACCAATCATTTGCTGTGCTTTTTTAATTTCACCGTTGTCTACATAACCTTGTAGTGTTGTTAGGTCTGTATCTATTTTATCTAATTCGTTTTGAAATAATTGTGTAACACCTGCAATTATTTCATTTTGTTCTGCAATAGCAGGTTTAATTCTTTCGTATGCTGTGTCAATACGTTCTTGTTCTTTATCAATTTGGCTTTGTACATTTTCGTCAGCACCTGTTTCGCTCGACTCTAGTTGACGCACTCTATTTTCTGCACGACCAACAATACCTAGCTGCCTATCAATTTCATTTTGTATTGTTTCAACTCTTGCAATACTTTCTTCACCTGCACTAGTTTGTTCAATATGTGCTTTTGACAAGAAGCCAAAAATGCCCATTGATGTAATCAGCATTAGTACAAAAACTGCTACACTTAAATAAGTCCTAAGCCACCAAGCGGCTTGTTTCCAATACTTGTGCAACCATACTGCTGTAACAAGTTTTCCGATTTCTAGTACCCCACCCATAATCATAATGGGAACGGCCGCTGCCGCAAAGATTGCAACCAATCCTGCAACAGAGTAGTATATTGCCACTGCACTAATTGCTAAGGCAGTGATGAGAGTTAGTATAGCTAAGAACATATACTATTTAACCTGTTTAATGTAGTTCATTATATAGCCTTATATTCCTACCCAACGCCATTCGTTCTGTGTACCACTACTTTGACAAGCAGTTTCTTCAAAATGCCGTGATTTACCTTTAACGGTAATCATACTATAAATTACACGGCAGTAACCACTGCTAATAGGATACCCGTGTACTGCTTTTACACTACCTTTAGCAGTGTTTTCGTACCAATTGTATACTACCCCATAGTCGCTTTCTAATGCGGCTTGTACTGCACTATTTTGCTTACGCTTTTGCTCGTCTGTTAATGTATGCCTTGACCAATCTAATATGTCAATTACAAAAGTAACCGAACTTGCGTTAGGTGAATAGTTTGCTTTCGCACTTCTGTTAATACTTTCACTTTGTTGCGGTAAATGACCACAAGCAGTGATGCTACTTAACAGTGCCGTTAATATTAAGAATTTCCCAACTACCGTCAAGTTTCTCACAACGTACTCCTCTTACTTCTACTGTTGTATTCCATCGACGTTCAGGGTAAAAGAATTCTTCACACTTGCTGTCGATACCTGCTCTTGCAATTTGCATTTGTTGTCCAGGTCTGTCAGTGCATTGTACAACTGTTGCACTACCAACACTAGTGTTATCCTGCTTAACTATTGTTTGATCAGTATAACAGTATTGCGGAGTATAATCATATTGATTGTTACTCACACAACCTGATAATGCTAATGCACCAATACTAGTTATTAGAAGCAATTCTCGCACTTGCATTCTCCGCTACTAGTGAATCAAAAACTGCCTTAGGCATTTTAAGTTTTACAAACGTATAATGCTTGCCAGCATAGATATAAGTGCCACGCTCTTCTTCAAGATGCTGTGTGATTGCTGTATTTGTTACTGTGTATGCAATAGTTGTACGTGTAGTTTTTACATCGTTTACAAAGTCTAATTTTGTTTCACTGTTAACTTGTCCGTTAACACGCTTTGCAAAGTTATTCATTGCGATTGCATACATCTGTTCTTCAGCGGCTTGCTGGTGAATTGATTCGCCTGCGCCACACGCATAAGCAAATTCTTCTTTCCACCAAAAGAATCCTTCTGCACCTGATTGGGCGCAACTTGCATACCATTTTGGTTGTGCGTATGAATCTCTTTCTGAGATAACTGTTGTACTTGAACAAGCACCTAATCCAATTAGTAGTGCGCTTGTTGCGATTGCCTTTGTTAAGCCTTTCATTTATGCCTCCATAAATTGTGTTGTTGTTTCATTACTCTAAAAGTATACAATGGTTCTATGTTAAAGTCAACCAGTTTTGGTAAACTACTTGTCCCAACGATAAAAAATGTGTACACCAATTCTACCAACAAGTGTAAAGTGCCTTGCCCAATCAGGTGATACATATTTTGCGTGATAGTGGGTTGACCCTTCAGTTATACCTACATAATCTCCGAACGTCATCATATTGTATGCTACTTGCTGAGCTTCTACCCAAGCATCCATATTTTTTGGCCAGTCGCTTTTACCATCACAATACCAACTAAACTGACAACGGTTACGTATCATACTGCCGTCGGCATACTGTTTGCCTTGTTTTACTACGTCACAAATTGTATTTGGATATCTAGTATCTTTTACACGGTTTAGTACAACGTCAGCAACAGACATTCGATCAGCACGATTACTTCCTCGTGCTTCATAATAAATGTTCTGTGCTAGACACCACATCTGTGGTTGTTGATCTGCTGTAAATAACCCTTTGGCTTGTCCTGCTTGTGCAGTAAATCCCAATACCATTAGTGTAACTACCATAAAAAACTTATTCATTTTGCCATCCTTGCAATTTCTTTTGCTTGATCTGTCCCACGCATAACAGGAACAGCATTTGATTTATGCATTGTAGCAATGCCTACAATAAGATCACCTGTGTACTTAGGTGTTTCTTTCTTAGTACCGCCGGAACAACCTCTATTGAAAGTGCCTGCTTTGATTGCTTCTTCCATTGCTGAAGGAATCTTTGGGTCATTTCTGCGCCAGCTTGTGTCAGGAGTATATGTACCCCTACTTTTTACAGGTGCTTTGTACTCACCTCGGACATACGAAATGTAGTCTTCTACTGTGTTGTACTGTAATGAGTGATTGTTTGCTCGACGCATTGCTTTGTTGTGCTTACGCCATTCGATAGTATATCGTTCGATATCTTTTTGTGTGAGAGCTTTTTTCTTACGCTTCTTAGTACTGATGGTACTAAGACCTCTCGCTAGATGCATTGTCATTTTGCCTACTCCGTGCCTATATTATAGTAATACTATAGCACGGAATAGACTCTATGTCAACCTTTTATTTGCCTTCCATTAACTTAACAGCAGCATCATAGTCTTCTTGTTTGATTACACCTTCACGTAATAATTTAGTTCTATTAGCTAAGTGCTTTAATTGTATTTCTTCTTTGCTTCCGCCGAAGTATGCTACAGCGTGTCCTTCTTCAATGAGGATATCTGTTACAAGTTCTGCTGGCTGATTTTCCCAACGCTCTACTTTAAAATCGCCCAGAACACGTCCGAACTTGCCTTTCATATCTTCGCCTTTGCGGTCTTCAGTAGTAATAAGTTTACCACCGTCTTTCATAAGTTCTTTCAATCTTGCTTTGGCTGCTTCGCCAAACAAGTCTTCTACTTTATCTCTTGTGCGTGACTCAGGCGTATCAATGCCCATAATACGAACACGCTCGTCTGTTAGTGTTACACCAAAACCTAGATCAATGTCTACGTCTACTGTGTCGCCGTCAACTACTTTAATGACTTTTACGTCATATTCATTCTTTTGCATTTTGTTATCCCTCTAAGTTTAATGCTTGATTGCCCCATTCTTCCATTACAAACTCTCCAAACGCTGTTCCAAAGAGCCACATAAGTGTAAGAATTACTACTCCTACGCATACGATAAGTGTCCATACCCAAATTTGTAGTAATGGATGCTTGCCTTCTGTCCAATGTGCTACTTTTTTAATTTTGTTCTTTACGCCGCCTAGTATATAATTTCCTATAAACCAACGTGCCAACCTCATTACAATTAGTATAGGTGAACTTAGTACATCAAACAATATTAAAAACAGGTCAACACTTGCGTCTATAATGTTGTCAACGTTAAACCATTTGCGTAATTTATCTCGCATTGCCCTGCCTTTAATATGCTAACATTATTTAGTCATAAAAAAAGGGCCACGAAGGCCCTAATTTATGCTGTTGCAATTAATTAAAATGCAACGTTAAATGTAACTTCAAGTTGTTGTTCAGCTTCATTTAAATCTTGATCCATTTCGTGTCTTATTGCGATAGCAAAATTAGATCTTTCAGATACTGGAAGTTCTACACCCAGTTTAGCATAAGAATCAATTCCTGATATGTTTAAAAAGTCGCCTTCATATGAAACCCAGTCGTAACCAGCTTCTACAAATGGAACAAAATTGCCAACTGGTACTTTCACACCAACGAAAGGACTAATACGTACTTCGTCTTTAGCATAGTTATCACCTAATGTGTAGTGAGCTTCGAAAGTTGCATATGGAGTCGCCCCAGGCAGTGAATAAGAAACACCTTTACTTGCTGTAAAACGGTAATCTTCTAATCCATCTTTTTCAATATACTGAATGCCTAAATCAATTGGTCTTCCGTTAGTGTTTATACCAAACACTATTGAATCATCTGCAAAATCAAAATTTGATCCTGTGAAAAGACTTACTCCAAACTTTTCTCCTTGTGCATTAATTGCATAAGAGTGACTATTAAAATCTTCTGCTGAAGCATTGCTTACAGAAAAAGAAAGGGCCAAAACGGCCATTATCAATAAATTTTTCATAATAATTTTCCTTAGTTATATTATTTTTGTTTTTCGTGCATTGCACAATCAACTTATTATTTATGAATCTTGAGTAATAATGTAACAAAAAGTGAATTAAAATTAAAATAAAAAAAGGCGACACAAAGCCGCCTTAATTAAAAATATATTTTATAATTAGAAGTTAAATGATACGCCTACTTCGATTTCACCACGTGCTTCTGTATTGAAGTTATATGATGTTTCTCCGTATAGTGTCATTGCATCTGATACTGCATAGTCTACACCCATTTCAAGTAATGGTGTTTGTCCATCTTCTAGGATGTTCATAACTGCAAGATCATCGCCTGAAGCGTGATTTGTTTCGTAAACTGTGATTGGTGCTTCTGCCCAAAGTGACAGTGGACCAGCTGCTGGTGTCCAGCGAAGTTCTGGTTCGATAGTTACGTGATTTGTTGTAGCATCTACTTTGTGAAATGCTTTTGCTTCTGTATTAAGTTCTAGGCCATTGCCTAAGTCTGCTGCCATTACAGGCGCTGTAGCCATTGCGGCTACCATTGCTAGTACGATTGTACGCATTTTGGATTCTTCCTTATAATTATTTTTAATGCGAGCGGGGTGGGTTTTTGTTGCTCACTAAGTAATTATAGTATTCTACATATTTTTTATGTAGTTAAGAGCGTATTTTAACAGATCTGTAAAAGATAAAAAAAGAGTGTTACATTGCTGCAACACTCTTCCTGCTATGTTTGGTAACAAGGTCTAACTACCTCGTAGCACCCCTTAGGCTGCTAATGAATAATTTGCGTTTGCAATTATTAAGTTTGTTCGCGTTAACCGAGCTTACATCCGGGCAACTCCACTCTTCTACTAATCCGCCTGTCGATCCTAGTTCAGCCCCATCAACTATACACTCATTAAATGTATACTTGGTGGAGCTGCCGGGTACCGCCCCCGGGTCCAGCTCGTCGTTTGAATTGCTTCAACGTTACAGTATTATTTATACACTACTTTTTGTATTGTGTCAACCTAAGATTAAGTCCATTGCAAACTTTCTATCTTCTATTTCTTCAGCAGTTAAACCTTTGTCTTTTTTAGGTTTAATTGGTTCTAACCAAGTGTCTGCAATATATGCCCTCGGTGATGGACCAAGCATAATACTTAGGTCCTCTGCTTCAATCCACCAAAAGTTATCTGTAACAGCAGCCTGGCACATCATTCCGTTAAAATGAAAATGTGTACCTCTTTCAAAATGTCCAATAAGTTCAGCAACTTTTACAATGCGGCCAACGTTCTCAGGATTAACACTATATTTTATAACTGCTAAGTCTCCTTGTTTACACTTCATTTTTGCTCGCTTCGTATTTTAATATCATTGCTGAGAGTTCATCTGATTTAACTAACCAGCCGCCTTCGTTTACAATGAATACATCTCCGGGCCTATATAGAACACTTTCTTTCTTTGTCCCATCTTTCATTTCGCCCATTACTTCTCCGGGCCAATCACCTACAACTCTAAAGTTATTACCCACTTGATCTATGTTATAATCTACCCACATCATATTATCTTCTCCACTTGTTTTGCTCGAGGATATTTAAGTATAAAATGTGTAGCTTGTTTTGAGTCTGGGATTTCTACATATATGTCACAGCGACAATACGTATCTCCTGGCATACCTATGCTATCTGAATGCATTAGTGTCCATTTCCAATCGTTTGTTTCTACAATTTTATAAAGTTCGTCACCTAGTTCACGCTGGACCCATATTTTTTCTAGCTGTGTATTTGCGTGTGTCCACTTAAATTCGCATTGTCCAAGGTAATATCGCATTACCAATAACCTAAGTTTCTACCATTACCAGCAATAATACTAAAACAGGTTACAACGTGTAACACTATCCAAAAGGTGCGAAAAGCCAAAGCCTTCTTTACACTACTTTGTGTAATCGGAAGGAACTCCGGCTTGTCGTCATCAGTAAGCCCAATGGGCATACCTACAGTGCGAGCCCAAGTTGAGAGCCATCGCCTCTGCCCGCTCATTACATAGCGTTCTTTTTTTCTTGGATTTCTTTTCTACGCTCTTTTGTAAGTTTGCCTAGATCACCAAGTGCTTTTCTGGCTCGTGTAGCCGCGGCTTTTACGCCTTTAGATTCAAATGTTTCGTGTTCTGCTAGATAGTTGTTAAATGCTTGTACGATTTCGTCGTGATTTGCCATTATACTTCTCCTTTTTTGTTAATGTAATTTTATTTAATAAACGTGTGTTTAAGGGGTCTTAAATGTGGTTTTTAAGAATTAGCAAAAACATTGTCAGATCCAGTTTTTGCAGAATTAGGAACCCACGAACCGTGACCACCAGTTGCATCACCTTTACGGTGTACTGCTATGTTATTTGCAAATACATTCGCACTGCCTGCATCTGCTGGATCACCACAAACTGTAGTATCTCCTATCCTTACAGTTGCTTCGTTATTAGTAAACACATTAGGAGATCCTTCGTTATAACTGGTTTGATGATATGGTCCAGGACTAGGTGAAGCGTGTCCTTCGTGTACGTCTACGTTTGTTCTTACTACTTCAGGCATTATAATCTCCCTACAACTACTTCGATAACTCCTTCACCGTCTGTAGTTTTATTTTCAAGTGCCTTGCCAATTATTGCTCCGCCAACAAAATGACTTGCTTCTGCATATCCTTTATATTTACTAGATATCATCATATCACCTTTTCTAACTTGACCCCATACCTTACAAGGTACTCGACCTGTTAACGCTACTGCAACTCCGTCTATTTCTGAATTCATTAAGTAAGCAGGATGTTCTGATACAACTCCTGCTACTTTTGTAGAAGCATATTCTGATATAGTTACTTCGGCTTCTCCACCGAACTGTAAAACAGTTCCAACTTCATACTCAGCATCGCTGGTATATTTTTCTGCTAAGTCAGCAAAATTAGCTGTAGTTGCATTACCAGAAAATGTTGTTGCTTTAAGTGTCGATGTTGATGGAACATAACTTAAACCAGTAGTTGAAGTATCGTCCATTTTTAAATCTTTAGATCCAGTACTACCAGAAGCAAATACTGGATAGAATGTGGCGGCATTAGTGCGGTCTTCAGTTACTGTTATTTGTGTTGATGCCGCACTTCCTGTTAGTGTAATTGTACTGCCGCTTTGTGTTGCTGTAACAGTACCTGAACCTGCAATAGTAACTGTACCTGTAGTTTCGCTTCCGCTTATACCTACACTAGTTACAGTATTAGTATCTGTAAACAATGCATTTGCTGGTACTGCTGTTTTAACATTATCGAATGCCCAGTCTGAGCTAATACTTGTAGTAGTCGCACCGTCAGTAGGAGTACTACTAATGGCTCTAAATGTATTAGTATCTGTAAACAATGCATTTGCTGGTACTGCTGTTTTAACATTATCGAAGGCCCAATTAGAGCTAATACTTGTAGTAGTTGCTCCGTCAGTAGGTGTGTCGTCTATAGCTCTAAATGTATCAGTCCAAGGTACATTAACATACATTTTACCACTTGATAATTCAACTGGATAATTTTTACCACTTTCAGTATATCCAATTTTAACAAGTCCTAGTGTTGAACTTGTTGCAGTTGAATAAGTTGTATTTGTAAGTGTAAGTTCAGTATTATCGTTCTTCTGCAATGTAAGCGTATTTCCAACAACTTCGGCATCTTTTATAACATCATCTGGTAATACATAAGTATTGGCATCATTAGTACCTGTATAACCTAAGTCACCAAGTGTACCTAAATCTTCGATACTAAGTGTTTTAGATGTTACACTTGAAACGTGACCAAAATCGTCAAATTCTATACTTTGGAGAACAGTATCATCAGCAGTATTAGTTACGTTCTGTATAGTGCTTGTAGAATGTGATATTGTTATTTTACCACCTGAAGCATTTCCGCTTACATCTATCTTGTCACTTCCTGCAAAAATTACGTCTTGACTATTAGTGCCGTCAGATAATCTAATTCTAGTTTGATCAGCAGCGGCATCACCCGTATCATTAATAAGATTTAGTGAGTATTGAGTATCAGTACCACTTATAGTAATTGTATTTGCGTTTTGTGTAATATCAACGCTGCCGCTGTCTGCTAGTGTTATTATTCCAGCAGTTTCACTACCACTTATACCTACACTAGTTCTAGCAATACTAAATGAACCACTAATACTATTATAACTAATATCGCCTGCACCAGTAAACAATGCTCGTATATCAGCGTCTGATCGTTGTGCATCAGCACTAAATGAAAATACTCCAGTAGTATTGTCGTATGATAGATCTCCAGTTGCACTAAGATCTGTAAGTGCAATAAAATTTGAATCGTTAGTTATTTCACTAACTGCTGTTGGAATGTCTCCGCCGAGGAACTGTCCAGTGGAACTATTATATGATACGCTGCCACCGCCACTAAATTGACCTCTAATATTAGCTGGTGTTACTCCAGTGTGTGTAAACACTCCTGTTGAACTATCATATGCTAAAGAACCATAATGAGTACCGGCAGTATTTGCAGCACTAATAAACCCTCGCACATCGCCAGCACCAACTTCTCCTGCGGTAAAACTCATTACGCCAGTTGTGTTGTCGTAACTTATATCGCCAGTTGCACTAAACATTTCTCTAATATCAGAAGTTGGTGTTCGAGTATAAGAAAATACTCCTGTATTAGCATCGTAACTTAAATCACCACTTACTCCAACTGCACTTCGAACTTCAGTAAAACTAGGACCAGTATATAAAGCAATACCAGTTGCACTGCTATATGTTAACGATCCTAGATATGTTTCATTAGCATCACTTGCTGTTTGTGTAACTGCTATTGAACTTCTTGCATTAGAAGTAGTAAACTTTGATATGTTAAATTGTCCAGTGTTAGCATTATATGATAAGTCACCTCCGGCACTAAACAAACCTCGTATATCTTGATCTGTTTTCTCGTCAAATTCTATTTCACCAGTAGCCTCATTATAAGTAATACTACCTGTTACAGTAAATGCACCACGTATCTCGTCTATACTAATACCCGTGTATGTGAATGCTCCATTAGTATTATCGTAACTAAGGTCTCCATATCTATCGTTACCGTCACTAGTAGTAACTGCACTAAAATGCGCTCTTACTTCTGTTGCACTAGGTCCAGTGTAGGTAATTACACCTGTTAAATTATCATATGATAAACTTCCGTCTCCACCAGCATCGGTTGCACTAATAGCTGCTTGGGCTCTTGCGTCTGTAAAATATAAATTTGTAGGTGTTACACCTTCGTCAATATTATCTGTTACTAATGTTATACTATTGTCTACGTTTGCACTTAAACTATTAACTTCAAATGTTTTACTATTGGCATAAGATTCAACATAATCTTTGTTGGCTGCATCTGTTCCACTAACTGGTGTCCCAACTCTATTAATTAGATTAGTTGCCATATCAAGATTACCAGTCAACGGTTGTGTTGCTGTTAAGTCTAAATATCCTGGTCCAATTTTAGCAGGAACAACTTGCCCGGCGTGTGTAAGCCCTAGCCTTCTGTTTACATAACTGCGAACTGCACTTTCTGTTGGTACAGTATCACTAGCATTATCAGTCATTGCATCGTCAGTTGAGAATTCACTAATTGCAACACCACGTTTAAATCCAATGCCGTCTAAGTTTGAAAGAGCAATACTTGCTGAGAATGTAACGGTACCTGTTCCTTGATCAACTTTAAAATAGTCACCAACTCTAAAGTTACCATCTTGGTCAGTGGTTACATAGAACACACGACCTTTACCTTCTTCAACTACTTCTTTTGCTTGTTGAGCAGCAAATTCTGGTGCACCGTATATTTCGTTTGGATAGCTTGATGTTTGGTAACTACCAGTACCGATACTAAGCAAGTCGTGACCTGTAACTCTTAGTGTACTAATACCTACAGTAATTCTAGCAACAGTATCTGCAGGAACACCAGCTCGCATTGTTGGAGCATCAGGGTATACACCAAATGATCTAGTTAGTGCAGGTGTTACATCTACTTCTGCATATAGTTGTCCTGTAGTTGCTTTATCTCTATATGCTGTTATTTCGTGTATTGTTCCATTAAATCCAAATTTATATGGCTTGCTGTTGGCAATTGCTCCGTTAATTCTACTTGCTTCGTTGTTATCAAAGTCAACATCAAGGCGTATTGTTGTATCTCCAATGCCGCCAGATTGAGTAGTAAACGGAGCACCTGCAGTGTCATCTAATACTAATTTAACATAATCATAACTTTCACGAAGTGTAATACGTGCTTCGCCTTGAGGCAATCCTACAACATCATATGCTAGTACACGGTATACTTTATCTGGATCATCGTCATAAACTAATGCCGTACTAGGACGAGTTGGATTAACATCAATAATGCCATCATACTTAACAACTTGATTTGCCCGAATAACAGCAGATGTGCCGTCGGCGATATCTACTTGTATACCAGGATTGTCTGGAGCACCTTGTGCAATGTTTAAAGAGTAAACTTGAGGACTTGTTCCATCAATTGGAGTTATATTTGTTACTTCATATCTGTTTAGGTAAATCGGATCACCATTCATATCATTAGCGCCATTGTGATCAATTTCTATTTCACTTACGTTAAATGGTGCATAACTTGGATTGATAATATATATTACCGTATCACCTCTTTGATTAGGATAATCTCCGGTTGTTTTTACTGTAGCAATTTGTACTACATCTTCTGCTACAAATACTTGGTCGCTTACTTCTAACGGATCGCTACCTTTAGCAACAAGAGCAAAGTCACCGTATGCTGTTGAACCGTTTAGTGATCGTATGTCTGAACCATTCTCTGCTAGATAACTTACGTGATTATAATAACAGAATACACTAACAAGTTCACAACGTGCATTGTTGGTTGTGTACACACCGTAACCTAAATCGTTAATTTGTGTAAAGTCATTACCTAACATACTGATGTTACCAGCAGTAAGTATTTCTATGTTGTAGGGCACCGTAGGCAACGCTACAGCAGTCTCGTTTACAATTTGATAGTAAGAAAGCTGCCAAGGTGTTGCAGGGTTTAGTAATAGTCTATACTCGCCTGTGCCTACGCCAACTGTGTCTGCTTTGTCTATTTGAAACCGTGTACCGTTAATAAAGAAACTTGTTGGAGTTTGTGGTTGTCGATATACATTATCAATAACTATTTCAGTTATACTGTTTGCTTGTTTGATACGTGCATCTAGGTTACCAACAAAGCCGTCAATAA
>Ga0257126_1001573_pt1 | contig 16074 bp, 16 predicted proteins | sample SI060_120mmetaG_FD_190151 | JGI IMG/M metagenome (GOLD analysis project Ga0257126, IMG submission 190151) | Marine microbial communities from Saanich Inlet, British Columbia, Canada - SI060_120m | ecosystem: Environmental > Aquatic > Marine > Inlet | place: Canada: British Columbia | collected... | reverse complement strand
TAACTTTAGAAGAATCAATAAAAAAAATAAGACCATTTTATAAATCTAAAATTAGTATTCTAAATTCTGTTTATTTTTTTATTTTAAACATGTGTGAAGTTAATAAAAAGTTTTATCAAAATCAAATGGTTTTAAATTAAGATCGAAAGTTCTTCATCTTTGCAATACCCTTAAAAAAGAAACTCTCAGGAGTATATTCTTCCCAGTGTTGCATAGCTGTCTTAGTTTCCATTTGTTCATGACGGTGCTTAAAGAATTCATCAAGCGATAGCACCATCGTTCTACCAGAAAGAAAATACTGTAGCATTGACCAAAGCATAATCTCATCATTATCTACTTTTTTCGATTTAAAGAACAATTGTTAATATTAATAAATGGAATTAACATATGAAATTATTCTAAATAAATTAGCACCAAAGAAACAAATTGTTAAGGAATTTAAAAATTTTGAGCATATATTAGACTCGAGCTTTACAAAATACAATATTAATAAAGATAATTCTTTTTGGGAATCTTTATATTTTTGTCTAAATACTAATAATTCATATGATATTGAAAACTTTATAACAGATACCAAATTAAAAATAATACAAGAAATAGAAGATACATATGATGATTTTTGTATTAATTTTCGAAAAAATTATAAAAAAGACGATTTATTAAAATTAATTAATAATGATGATTTTACAGTGACATCATATTTTATTTGTCAGGTATTTAAGATAAATCTTGTATTTTTTGATTCAAATATACAATGTTCATATTTTGGTAAAAGTTTTAATCCTATAAGAAATACAATATTATTAAATAAAAAAAATAATATAATTGAACCAATAATAAGCAATAAAAAAAAAATGTTTAATCATAATGATAAAATTATTAATCAAATATTATTAGAAAACATTGATCTTATTGGTAGTGATATTTTTAGTAGAGTTTTTGAAAAATCTACAACTGATGATATATATGCAATGGAAAGTTCTGTAATCAATAATGAAAATGAAATTTTTACAAGTTATGAAGATACAAATAATGAAGATACAAATAATGAAGATACAAATAATGAAGATTTATCTAAATTAACGAAAAGTAAGTTAAATCAAATTTTAGAAAAAGAATATAAAATTAAAGTAAAAAATATATCAAAAGTAAAAAAACAAGAATTAATTAACATGATTTTAAATAATAAGGTTTAAAATTAATATTTTTTGTATTATTATATTTATAAATGGAAGTTATCGTAAATATAATAGTATTATATATATTTTGGAAATGTATCTCGCAATTACCATATTTAAATAAATATACCAATGAAACAAAATTTAGTTTATATAGATCACTAATGTGTTTAACTTTAGCTGGTTTTTCATTAGAGAATTCAGTAAATAATTTTAAAGACGGATTTATACAACCATTTATTTTTAAAGATAATAATATTTTAGATATTCATAATGTATTTTTGGCATATATTATTTTTGATATTCTAAAATTATTAAAAGATAAAAACAAAAGAATGGATTTATATATCCATCATATTTGGTGTCTAGCTTCATTTTTAATAGCAAAAAAATATGACCATTGTGGATATTTTCATAGTCTTCTTTTATTTAATGAAATAATCTCAGTAGTTTCTGGTATAGATTCAATGGCAATGGAAGATAATAATATGTTATTATCAGCAAAATGTAAAAAGTTTAGAAAAAATATTATAAGATATTTTAGATTACCAATATGGATTTCTTTATTTTTAATAATATTAAAATTTACTCCAAAATTACCTAGACCAATATGGTGGAATGGTATTTTAACAACATTAATTATGATTTATCTTGATAGATATTGGGAAAAAAAATGTGATAAAATTTTAGAAAAGTATAATTTGTAAAATAATTTTATCAATTAGAATATAATATATAATGTCAGGTCCAGATGTATGGGGTCCACATGGTTGGAAGTTTATTCATTATGTTACATTAGGATATCCTTTTAATCCAACAGAAGAAGAGAAAAATAAATATAGATTTTTTTTTTATAATTTAGATACAATTATACCTTGTGCTATATGCGGGAATAATTATAGCAAGCATTTAAAAATGAAACCTCTTACAGATGAAATTTTAAATAATAGAACAAAAATGATTGAGTGGGGTATTGATATGCATAATTTAGTAAATATTGAACATAATAAAAAAATAATAAGTTATGATGAAGGAAAAGAAATGATTCTTCAAAATACAAAAGATTGTAAGTATGTTGAAACTTTTGATAATAAAAGTAATCATATAATTATTGTTCTAGTAGTAATAATTTTAATTCAGTTTATGATTTTAGCTAATAGAAAAAATTAATTTATATTTGATAAAAAATCTTGTATTTCGCCAAAATCTGTAAATTTGGATTGTCCTTTTTTAACATAAAAAGGTCTTTTAAAATCTAAAATCAAAACCAATTTATCAGTATCACCATTATTTTCTGCATAATGCATTTTAGCATCATCAAATATTATAATATCATTATCATTTTGTTTTTTTCTTTCATTATTTACAATCATATATGATTCTTTATTTGCTTTTATAACATAATGAACTCTTAAAATTTTATTTGAGAAGAAAGCCCAACCTTGATGAGGATTTAGTTTTGAATTAGGTACCATTCTAGATAGTAAAGCGGTCTTAACTCCTGGAATACTTTTAATTAAATTGTATATTTTTGGTGATTGTCTTATATTATTATCTATAGTTACTCCAAAACCAAAATATGGAAATATAGTCCATGTTTTTGGAATATACAAATCTCTTTCTGGATAATCAACAAAATTTTCTAAATGTTCAACTTCATCTAAAATTAATTGTCTATTTTCTTTTAATGTTTCTAAAAAAGGATAGAGTTTTTTATAATCATAAAAATTCTGATTTAAGATGGGAATATTATATTTACGATAAAATAAAATAAATGATATTACTAAAAATAAAAAAAATTTTATTTTGATTTCCATATATATATATATAGAAATAAAAATATCTTATAATATATAATGATTACAAGTATAGAATTAAAACAAAAAATAAAAGTAATTGAAAACATCATCAAAGATGTAAAAGAAAAACAAAATTTATCTAACTCTACAGATATCGAAAATTATTTTTGGGAGAATCATTCATCACTAATGAACTCTTATCCTTTCCTTATCTCACAAATTATTAGTGGCGGCGATAGATCAATGTTGGATTTAATGGTAAGTAAATTAGAAGAAATAGAAAAAGGTGAAACTACAAAAAATGAAGCTGATTTAGATTTAGGTCAAGAACTAGCAGATAAATATTTAAATAAATTTAAATAAATTTAAATAAAATTTAGGAATTATTTTAAAAAAATATTTAAATCATCCATATGATATTTAATTCTTTTATTTAATATTTCTTTTATATCAGATGTTTTAGTAAAATGATCTAACCACCATCTATTTGCTTTAATTTGTCTATCTTTACTTTGGTGATATTCCTCTCCAAAATAATTATTATTTTTTATGTAGCTAATAATCTTATTTATTAGAATTTGTTGATTGTTTGCATAGTTAGTATTAATGTATTTAAAAATTTTGACAAAAGATTCTGGTAATGTAAAATCAGTAAAAATATCGTTTACATTCAAGTTACTGTCTATTTTTTCAAGCATTTGTTCTAATTTTTTAATATCACTTGAAATAACTTTAGAATCATATTTAAAATTTTTACACACTAAATATTTATCACTACTAACATAATTAGTTAAATATGGTTTATATATAAAATTTTTTTCAAAATAATGATTAACCAAATATATTAATTTTATTGTAGAATGAGTGAATGTTTCATTTATTCTTAGAACAAAATGACCTCCTTTTTTAATAACTTTTAACATAGTTATAATTTCACCAAGTAAAATTTTATAACTATTCTGTTCAATATAATTATCATCATTAATTAATGCTCTAGCATTTGCTATAACAAGATTATTATTATTTTTTAATTTGTCAGAAAATAGACTTATAGTTTTTAAATCTGTTATATCTCCAGTATCTTTACTAGTATATTTTTTTGATGTAACAGAAGTATATGTTTTATGAACTTTTAGATTTTTTTTATATGATTCGACTAAACTTTTACTCATATTATCATATTTATTTTTTTCTGGTTTTATTGCTACAGAATTAACAGAATCATTTTTTTGATTGTTTAATTCTCTAAATTTTAAAAATGATTGAGTAACAGCTCCTGTACCATCTCCTAAAACGGATACATTCATATTACCTTTTTCTGTTATTTCAAATAAACTTAAAATTTCCCAAATTCCATAAAAGCTGTCTGTTAATAGATTATTATCTTTAACCATTTTACTAAAATGATTATTAAGATCTTCGTTGTTATCTTTAATATTTGGTCTAAATTCATCTATTACCTCATAAAATCTATTATTAGATTCTAAATTATTTGTAATGTTCATACCACTTTTTGTTCGATGTAAAAAAGAATGAAAACCAAGACTAAATAAGGGATGTGGAATAGATGTCGTTGTCAATACATCAGAAGTATCTTGTGTTAAATTCTTTTTATTTTCATCAAGTTCAAATACAAAAGGTTCATACATATTATATATATATATATATTATATCTATAAATAAATTAAATCAATTTTTAATAACTTTTTTGTTACAGTCACAAGTTACCCATGGACGGTTTTTTGTTTTTTGAATATAGACACAACCTCTAGAACAAGGATAGTCTTTTTTTATTGTCAGTCTAGTATAAATAGAAGAATTATCTTGAGGAAATGACATATAATCAATAAAAATGCTAAAAACAATATTTTTCAATTTTATTTAAATTAATATTTAAAAATTGAACAAGTAAATAATTATAATATTATTTAATATAATGAGTCTCGAATTAACTACAGTATTATATTCCTTAAAAGAACAAAACAAGATTGTTGCTGAAAACAGTTTAAAAATGTTAAATAGAAGATATAAATTACCAGAAATAAATGAACTAATAAAAAATTTCCAAAACAAAATTGAAGCTAACGAAAATATATTTGATGTTAAAATAAACGAAGAAATATTTTCATTAATTGTTGTTAATTCAAAGATTACAAATATATCTCAACTTGAGGATTTTCTAGTGAAAGATACTCAGAAAAATAAGATTTTATTTCTTCAAAGTTTAACAAAAAAAATATATAAACAAGCTACTGGATATAAAAATGTTGAAGTCTTTATGATAAATGAATTTTTAGAAGATATTCCTAGCAAACATTTTATTCCAAAACATCAACTACTAAATCTTGAAGAAAAAGAAGAATTATTAAAAATTTATAAAATTAAAGAATTTGCTAATATTATTTCTACAGACATGATGTGTAGATACTTTAATGGAAAAATAGATGATATTTTTAGAATAGAAAGATATAATATGAATAGTGGAAAAAGTGTTTTCTATAGAAAGGTTATTGAAGGTGCTTTAGACCCTATTTTCTTTTAATTTTAAGTACTTTTTTTTATATTTAAGATATTTTTCGAAACTAATACCTGGATTTGCTTGTTGTAAAGTAGCAAGTTGAGCATTTGCTGTTGCTAACTGTCCTTGTAAGTTTGGTAATTGTTGTTGAAGTTGTTGTAAGTTTTGTTGTTGTGCTAATAATTGTTGCTGAATATTTTGTGTTTGTTGGTTGTATTGTTGAATTCTTGGATCTTCAAAATTTCTCTTAATATACTCAAGAATATCACCACCTGCTAAATCACCGATAGCATCAACAATCGCTTGATTAAAGACGACTTGTTGTTGATGTAAATTTATAATCTGTTGATTATTTTGTTGAATTTGTTGATTTAAATTTATAATTTGTTGATTTAAATCATTAATACTATTTTCAATTCCTTCTTTTTCTCCTGTTGCTTTTGCTACTTGTGTTACTGGGGGGATAACTTCATTTGGAATAGTAATTCCTTCTAATTCCGGTATGGTATCATTACCCCATGCTAATTCTTCAAGTAAATCTTCATCCATATATATATATTTAGATATTTTTATTGTTGTGCTTTAAGTTATTGAAGCAAGTTTCGACAATATTTTTTTATAGTAATATTATAATGAATAATGAAATATTTGATTTAATTGAAAAAAAAGAATTTACTAAATTAAAGGAATTTATTTTAAAAAATTTAGATTTTAATTATGATATATATGATAATAATTTTAATTATTTTATCAATATATTAGTCTTAAATAATCAAATTGATTTAATACATATTCTATTAAAAAAAACTAAAACTAGATTAGATATTATTGACTCGGATGGTAGAAATATAATTTATCTTCCTATCAAATATAATTATATTAAAGTACTAGAAATATTATTAGAAGCAGATAAAAATATTATTGGTGTAAGTATAATTGATAATAAGGATAAATTGGGTCTAACAGGATTACACTATGCCACAATATTTAATAATATTGAAGCATTTAAATTATTATTTAATTATGGTGCTGATTTATTTATTGTGGATTACAAAAATAAATTGAATATTATTGAAACAGCTTTACAGTATAAGAGAATTGAAATTTTAAACTATATATTTGATAAACTAAATGATTTTAGTTTTAAGAGTTTAAATGGTGAAAGTTTATTTCAAAGTATTTTATCTTATGAACTTTTTGACTTTACTGACCAAATTTTGAATAAAAATATTAATATTAATAATAAAGAAAACGAATATGGATTTACTGCTTTACATCAAACTGTAATTTTAGATAATTTTGACTTATCAAAAAAACTATTAGATAAAAATGCGGATATTAATCTTCAAGATAAACTGGGAAATAATAGTTTACATTATTCTATTATTGAAAATAATATAAGATACGTGAAATTTGTAATTGATAATGAATATAAAATCTCATATAATTTAACAAATTTAAATGGAGATACTATTTTACATCTTTTATTAAATTCAGAAATAAATATAGAAAATAATGATCAATACAACTCATTTGAAATTTTAAAATTATTAATTAAAAATACAAATTTAAATTTACAAAATAATTCTGGAATAACATGTGGACATTTAATTATTGAAAACGATTTATGGAAAAATGAAAGTATCACTGCTTTATTAAAAGATGATGGGAAAATTATAAATATATTTATAAATGATAACAATAATATGAATGGTATATCTAGACTAGTTGATAATAATGATTCAGAAGATTTAATTAACTTAATAGTTGATATATACTATAATGAATTACAACAAATCAAAGATAAATCTAAATTAGAATTAAAATGGGAATATATGTGTGCTACAAATGATGTAAAAAACTTGATGAAAGAATTAAATAAAAGAAGTAATGATATAGTAGAATTATGTAAAACAAAAATAAAAGAAATAATAAAGGAAAAAAAGAAAAGTATTCCATCATTAAAACAAAAAGTTTATGAAATAGACTATGGTATTTTTATGGAAAATTGTTTTTATACTGGTAGTTTAATTGATATAGTATTTTCTCTAGTTTGGTTACAAACTAATAATTCTAACATTAATTTTATTATTGATTATCCATTAACAGAAAATCAAGAATTAGTTGAACATTATCGGAGAATAGGTGTTGATCTAAAAAAAAAGAATGATTTTATAAACATTGAAATTCTATGGAGTTATCAATCTTTAATATTTCCAAATAATTTTTTTAATATATTTAACAGTAAAAATGTAAATAGATATACAATTATACCACTAGGTATTGAATTATCTAATGGTTCCCATGCTAATATAATTTTAGTTGATAATGATAAGAAAATAATAGAAAGATTTGAACCTAATGGAAATAATAATCCAAAGGGTTTTTATTATAATGAAGAATTATTAGATAATTTACTATCAAGTAAATTACTAGAAATACTTCCTGATTATAAATATTATAGTCCAAAAGATTACGAACCAATTATAGGATTTCAAATATTAGAAACTTTAGAAGATATGCGATGTAAAAAAATAGGTGATCCTAATGGATTTTGTGCAATTTGGTGTACATGGTGGATACATCAAAAAATAAACAATGATATTAATTCTTCAGAACTAATTGATATTTTAATAAATAAAATAAAATTTCAAAATAAGAGTTTTAAAAATTTAATCAGAAATTTTAGTATTAAAATTGCTAAATTAAGGGACAATCATTTGAAAAAATACAGTTTAGAAGTTAATGATTGGTTAGTAAATAACTATGATAAAAATATTCTTAATGATATTGAAAGTGATATACTTAAATATTTTTAAATAATATATTTATCTTGTTTTGAATTTTCATCTTCTGTTGTTTGGCCATAATATTTTTCTCTTTCTTCATCTGTAGGATAATCATCCAAGTATCCTATTGTTTTAATTTGTAAATCATTTTGATTAATTCTTTTTTTCAAAATGTTAACTTTAATAAAATCATCATTTTCTAATTCCTTACTATTTTTTGTATTTACATATCCACTTGTAATATTCCAATTATTTTGGTTAATATTATTTCTTCTAATAAAAATAGTAATAGGACCATTTTTTGCGATAATTAGTTCTTGATGAATACCTTTTACTTGACATATAATTGTACTATTTTCAACTGGTAAACAGAACCTACAGTTGTAACTAATTTCTAGTGTTATATTTCCAGATAAATTTTCTGGTTGTAATACACCATTACTATATTTTATAACATTATATACTTTGTCAATATAACCATACTTGTTACATTTTTTTTCAACCTTCTTTTGTAAAATGGTTTTAATATTATCATCTAAATCGCTATTAAGATGATGCGGTTGTAATTGAATTCTTGTATGTTGTTCAATATCTTTGTAAGGAGTAGTTATTCCTGTTGAATTTTCCATTGATATATATAAATTATATTAAAATTTTATATCAATTTTTATTAAAAAAAATATATATAGTATTTATATATATGGGAGGAAAAAGTAGCAAATCTACTTCTAATCATACAGAAAATAATAATAAATTAGTAAATAGTGTTTATAATCAAAATAATGTAAATATAAGTTTAAAAGATAGTATAAATAAGGAACAACATACAGAAAATGTTAAAAATTTAATAAGTAATGTAGTCGCTCTTACAATGACAGATATTATGTCAGATATGAATTTTAATTTTGATCAGCATAATCAAGCTGTTCTAAAATTTGCGAAAGACCCGGCGACGGGTCAACCTTGTCAATATGATACGATAAAGATTAAAATAGTACAAAAAAACAAGGCTGAATTAGAGGTAAAACAAACTGTTACTAATATATCTAATACTGATATAAGTACAAAAGTATCAAAAAAAATGGTTGCTACAATTGATATGGCTACACAGTTAGTTAAAAAATTAGGTTTAGAAAATTTAATTAAAAATGATGGTAATTCAGATGCAACTTTAAATTCTAAAACTAATTCTCTTAACGAGAAATCTGAAACAACTAATTCAGGTATTGGTGGAACCATGGGAAAAGCTATTGATGGTATAGCAGATGTAGCCGGTAGTATGTTTGCTTTTGGAGCAAGTAAGAGTGAATCTGATAATAATACATGTATTAATAATACAGATATAAGAGATAGTATTACAAATAAAAATACAAAAAATATTAGTAAGGATAGTAAATACAATGATGTTGTTAAAGATATTAATGAAACATTTGAAGAAAAGAATTCAAATGAAAAAGCAGTTAACAATATAGCAAATAAGCTTAAAGTCGCTATGGGTCAAAAGAATTCTTTCGCTATGATGGATATCCCTTGTGCTAAAAAGTTTGATGCCACAATTAACCAAGAAAATAATATGTTAGGATATATTAGACAAACAGCAGTAAGTACAGTTATTAACGAAATGGCTAAAGAAATGACTGAAAATTCACTTAAGGAAATAGATAGAAAATTTACAGGAGATACAAGACAAGAATTAAAAAATGCAATGAAAAATGTAACAAAATTAGCATCTGAAGCATCATCGTCTATGACAGGTAGTAATTCTAGATCAATGGAAGACAAAGAAGGAGCCATTGAAGCTGGTATGGGTAGTGCTATTAAAGGACTAGGCGAAGGAATAGGTGGGGGAATAAGTGGTGCTTTCAAAATATTTAAATATATACCTTTAATTATAATAGGTTGTCTAATTATATTTGTTGTTATGAAATTAATGGGGAGTGGGGGTGGCGACCAGTATTATAAAAAAATATTATCTAGAAATAATGATTTAAATAATTTTAATGATTTGTAATATATATATATATATATGGGGGGTAAAAGTAGTAAAACAACAAATAATTATACCATGAACATAAATGAATTAACCAATAATATATATAATAAAAATAATATTGATATAAGTTTAAAAGATAGTATATCTCAAGAACAACATATAGAAAATGTTAAAAATTTAATAAGTAATGTAGTCGTTCTTACAATGACAGATATTATGTCAGATATGAATTTTGATTTTGATCAGCATAATCAAGTTGTTCGAAAATTTGCGAAAGACCCGGCGACGGGTCTATCTTGTCAATATGATACGATAATATCTAATCCGGCTAATAGACCACCGTTTGATTTATCAATGCATATAGAAACAACCGTTTCTAATATTTCTAATAATGACATAGGTTCAAAAGTATCAAAAAAAATGATTGCTACAATTGATATGGCTACACAATTAGTAAAAAAATTAGGTTTAGAAAAATTAATTAAAAATAATGGTAATTCACAAGAATCTTTAGATTCTAAAACTAATTCTATTAATAGTAAATCTGAAATTAAAAATTCTGGTACTGGTGGATTAGAAGATGTAGCTGGTAGTATGTTTGCTTTTGGATCAAGTAAAACTGATAATATTACATTTATTAATAATACAGATATTAGAAATAGTATTACAAATAAAAATACAAAAAATATTGATAAGAAAAGTAAATATCGATATGCTACTAAAAATATAAATAAAATATTTGAAAACAAAAATTCTAATGAAGAAGCAATTAACAAAATATCAAATGCTTTTAAAACAGCAATGACACAACGAAATTCTTTTGCTATGATAGATATCCCTTGTGTTAAAAGGTTTGATGTAAAAATTAACCAAGAAAATAACATGTTAGGATATATTAGACAAAAAGCTATTACTGATATTATTGATGAAATTGCTAAAAAAATGACTGAAAATTCATTCAAAGAAATAGATAGTAAATTTTCAGGAGATACAAGAAAAGAATTAAAAGATGCATTGAAAAATATAACAAAATTAGCATCTGAAGCTTCTTCATCTATGGTAGGTAGTAACGAGAGATCAATGGAAGATAAAATACTAGCAATTGAAGTTGGAATGGATAAAGCTATTAAATACTTAGGTGAAGGAATTAATATAGATAGTCCAACAGGTGGATCTTATAAGTTTTTAAAATATTTTCTTTTAATTATAATACTTGCTTTAATAATTTTTCTTGTAATAAAATTTGTTAAAAAAAATAAAAAATAAGAGAAGTTGTAATTAGTATAATAAAATTTTATTTAAAAATAATAATTAAAATAATTTAAATTATTTTAATTATTTTAATGATCTATAAAAATATACAACATCAATGAAAGAACATTTCGAAGATGGTTAGAAAAATTTGATAATAAAGAATTAGATAGACCAGAAAGAGAAACTAAATCATACAAAGTGAAAAAGAAGCACTTAGAATATGTTTTGAAACTATTGAATAAAAATCCGACTTGGTCAATAAAATTATTATGGGAATATATAAAGGCACATTTTGATGATTTTTATGTATCTCAAAGTCAGTTATCAAGGGTTATACGAGATAATAATGTAACACGTAAGCGTACACGAACACGCCATTACCCTAAAACCAGATACAATAAAAAGATTGATTTTAAGAAAGAAATGAAAACATTTTACAAAGAAGTTGACAAATTTGATATTTCCAAAATCATAAGTATTGACGAAACTTCTATCCACGCCGAGATGACGGCATCTTATTCCCGTTGTGATTTAGGAAAACGTTGTGTCAAGAAAACAACAGACAATAAAGTATTTAGAAAATATACTCTAGTATCAGCAATATTAAATAAAAAAGTTATAGGTTGGACACTTTATGAAAAAAGGTGGAATTACTGCGGAAAGAATGGTCGAATTTATTGATAAAAATATCAAAGGAAAATATAAAAAACAACTGATAATAATGGATAACGGTGGTGCTCATAAAAGTCAAAAAATAAAAGATATTGTTAAGGAATCAAAGAATAATTTACTTTACAGTGTTCCGTATAGACCAAAGACGAATGCGATAGAAAGTTGGTTCAACCAGTTCAAGTATTATTTCCAATTAAAGTGTTCAGGAGCAAATACATATTCTCAATTAAAAGTCAAGGTAAAAGATTCTATAAAATCTATACCAAAATCATCATATTTTAATTATATGAAGTATGCGTATATTGATAAAGAAATAAGAAAGTATCAACCAAGAAAATCTACACGAAGAAGAAAACAGAAGCAATATATTGATTAGCCCCCTGAAAAAAAAAATATATATATATATATATATGGAAAAAGATTACTTAGTAGAATTTAATAAAGATATAAAACCATTAATTATTACTTTTGGTGGGATAGGCGGTGGAATACAACAACCATTATTCGAGTTTAAAAAATTTTTATCAAAAAATATAGATTGTCATCAAATTTTTATAAGAGATACAAATCAATCATGGTACCATAAAGGTGTAATTGGTTTGGGGGAAAATATCAATGAACTAAAAAACAATATTAAGGAAATTATTAACAAAATAAATTATTCTATGATAATAACTATTGGAGGATCAATGGGTGGATATGCTGCATTATTATTTGGTAGTCTATTACCTGTTAATGGAATTATCGCATTTGGTCCTCAAACATTTATTGATAAAGATAATAGAAAAAAATATAAAGATAATAGATGGAAATCTCAACTAAAAAAATTATATAATAATGATAATGATGATACATATTATGATTTATCCAAATTAAGTTTTCAAAATATCAATGTTCAAATTATTTATGGCTCTGTTCATGATTTAGATAAAATACATGCTGAGAGAATGAAAAATAAAAACGTAATTGTAACTGGCGAATGTGGTGGTCATGCTGTCGTTAAAAATTTAAGAGATAATGGTATGTTAGTTAAAATTATAAATGATATGATCATAGATTTGAAAAAATGAGTATATTTCTTTTTAATACTAAAATTAGGGCATTTTAAATGCGAAACGGGTTAAAATATTTTCTTTTAATTATAATACTTGCTTTAATAATTTTTCTTGTAATAAAATTTGTTAAAAAAAATAAAAAATAAGAGAAGTTGTAATTAGTATAATAAAATTTTATTTAAAAATAATAATTAAAATAATTTAAATTATTTTAATTATTTAAATTATTTTAATTATTTTAATGATCTATAAAAATATAATGTAATTATATATATATATATATATATGGGAGGAAAAAGTAGTAAAACAACTAATAATTATAGTGAAAACAATAGTAGATTAACTAATATAGCCTATAATGATAATACTATTAATGAAAGTTTAAAAGAAGAAATTAATACTGAACAACATACTGAAAATATGACATCATTAATACAAAATGTAGTTGCTATGACTATGACAGATGTAATGAGTGAAGCTAATTTTAATTTTAATCAGCATAATAGAGCGATTCTAAAATTTGCTAGAGATGAGTCGTGTCCACCTCTAGAGGAAATTATTGTTGAAATAGATCAAGTTAATGATGCTATTGTAGAAGTATCGCAGACAGTTCAAAATATAAGCAATACTACTATTGCCAATAAAGTATCAAAAAAATTAACAGCATCAATCGATATGGCAACACAATTAGTAAATCAATTAGATTTAGGAAACTTGATTGGAAATAATGGAAATTCACAGGCATCATTAGATGCTAGTACAGATTCAAAAAATGAAAAAACAACAGAAACAAACTCTGGTATAGGTGGTACATATGGTAAAGCTATTGGAGGTCTAGCAGATGTAGCGGGTAATATTTTTGCATTCGGATCAAGTGAAAGTGAATCTGATAATAATACTTGTTTAAATAATACTGATATTCAAAATTCAAATTATAATATTAATACATCTAATACTGATAAAGAAAGTAAATATAGTGATGTTGTAAGAGAGATAAATAAAAATTTTGAGACAGAAAATTCTAATGAAAAAGCAGTAAATAAAATATCTAATGCTATGAAAGCAGTTATGACACAAGGTAACTCTTTTGCTATGATGGATATTCCATGTACAAAATCTTTTGATGCTGAAATAGAACAAGAGAATAATATGTTGGCTTATGTAAAACAAGATGCTGTTACTACAGTTATAAACGAAATTGTTAAAGAAAGTATTATACAACAAGATAAAGCACTATCAAAATTTACTGATTCAAGTACCCGCGAAGAAGTAAAAAATGCCTTACAAAATGTTACAAAATTAGCATCTGCTGGTACATCTAATATGATTGCTAAAAATATGAATGAAATGAAAGATGAAGAAGGTTCTATAGAAAAAGGTTTTGGAGCTGGATTAAAGGCATTTGGTGAAGGTATTTCAGGTAATAAGTCTAATAGAGAAAAAAAACCATTTCCAATAAAACTAATTGCTATTGTTATAGTATTACTTTTAGTTGGCGGAGGTGTATTTTTTATGATGAAGAAAAAAGGAGGTGGTGGTGGTGAATATATGGGTCCACCACCAATGATGGGTCCACCACCAATGGGACCACCAATGGGACCACCAATGGGTCCACCAATGGGACCACCAATGGGACCACCAATGGGTCCACCAATGGGTCCACCAATGGATCCACCAATGGATCCACCAATGGATCCACCAATGTATTAATAAGTTACACAATAAAATTATTTGCTTAAAATATTATTTCTTTCATAATATATATAATGAACCAATATATTGATAATATAGAATTAATATTTATTCATGTTCCTAAAACAGGGGGGAGTTTTTTGGAAGGTAAACTACAAATTTTAGCAAAAAAATATAAAGAAAATAGAATAATGGGCTCTCATTTTACAATTAACCATTGTTTAGATAAGATTGATAAATATAATGTCTTTGGAGTAGTTCGAAATCCATATGATAGAATTATGTCAGCATACAATATGTTTGTAAGAAATTCCTGGAGTGGAGTAATAAATAATACATACATAAAATTAAATGAACCAAAAACATTTGAAACTTTTATTGAAAATCTATATATTTTATTTAAAAATAAAGAATTACCTTGGCAAAATGTTAGTAGTAATAAAGATTTAGATAAAGTTTGCTCTTCAAGTAAAAATTTTGCGGTACATATTGTTCCACAATTTTATTATTTTCTCAATCATGAAAATAAAATAGGAATTAAAAAAGAAAATATTTTAAGATATGAATCACTTGATAAAGATATAAAAATATTTTTAAATAATAATTATAAAGATAATAAAATTGTAAATGGTTACTTTAAGTGTAAAATTATAAAACATATTAAGATTAAAAAAAAATATAATATACCAAACATCTATCCTAAATTAGCTAATATGATATATGAAATTTATGAAAATGATTTTATTTACTTTAATTATTAAATATATTTATATAAATTTATAATCTTAAAGTAATGGTTGGTAATTCTAAATTATCATCTTCTGATGCCAATATTAAATTTAGACTTTCATTGTTATAGTTTGATATCTTACTTACAACAAGTTTGTCTAATTTAATATTAGTGTCATTATTCATAAAGTTACAATATAGAATTGTTGTATCTTTTAATATCATTGAAATTTTAGTATTAAATTTATTCTCGTAAAACTCTAAAAAATCTTTTAGGGAATTATTTTCAGTATATTCAAGTTTATCCCAACAGTTAAACTCGAATGGACCAACTTTATTTATTGATGCTTCAATTGGATCTGCTGATATAAAAGTATTATCAGCCATATTTACGA
>Ga0257126_1001572_pt1 | contig 16078 bp, 15 predicted proteins | sample SI060_120mmetaG_FD_190151 | JGI IMG/M metagenome (GOLD analysis project Ga0257126, IMG submission 190151) | Marine microbial communities from Saanich Inlet, British Columbia, Canada - SI060_120m | ecosystem: Environmental > Aquatic > Marine > Inlet | place: Canada: British Columbia | collected... | reverse complement strand
TGAAGAAAACGAAACAGAAAATGAAGAGGAAGGCTCTACAGATGAGTCTTTGTTTAGTCAGCAATGGTACTGGTACTCTGTAGTTCGTATGTTGGCCAACGAAGATATAACAAAGTATGATGACATATATATGTTAAAGATGTCAATAGTGATGCCTGAAATGAGCTACCTTGCTCAGAAAAACAAGATAGAGTCTGCCGAACAACGCCAACAACAGGCAATGCGTAAATTGTAAATTAAAGAAAGACAATATGAACAACCTAACAGACCTTTACAATGAGATTAAGTCCTTTGCTAATGGGCATCTTATGGTCAATGAGTTTATATTTGCTGCATCAGAAGATGACTTGCAACAATACGATTTTGATTACAGAACACTTGTATTGATACCAAGCTCTTCTAATCTATCAAGAGATTTAAACTCACCAGTGTATACACTTTCGTTTTCACTATTGGTCTTAGATAAGACAATAAAAGACGATAGCCTCGCTTCAATACAGTCCATAGAAGAGAATATATTTATCATCGGTCAATTGCAGGATAAGCTTATGCAGTTAGGTAGAGATGTAAGCTTTGATGAGGTAGAGCTGTTAAACACACCACTTGAGGATTACAATGTAACCACTGCGTTCTCAGACTTTGATATCGTTCTTTCACGCAAGCCGTACACAAGGGGCATAGACGAAGCGTAGATGGCTTTTAGCGAGGGGCAATATAAAAATTTTATTAAGGTAATTGTTGTTGCTGCTGTAGCAAAGGAGTTCCGAAAGTCTGCTATTATAAAAAAGATAGTCAAGAAGATAAAGTCACAAGGTATTGTTGCAACAGGAGAGCTTTCAAATCCTCAATTAACGGGGAGTATACTTCCATCAAGAGATGACAGGTTCCTTGTTGAAAAGGGTGGTGTTGTAGTTAAGACTGCTAAGATTGGGCCTAAGGGAACACCTGTAGCAACGGAGATAGCTGTAAAGATACGATATGGTTTAGCTGAAGAAAAATATTTTTATCTTACTCATTTTAGTCCCGACAAAAAGTGGTTTCCAAGTATTGACAACATTGCTAAATGGATTAAAGTTAAAAAAGCAAGAGGGAAAAGTTTTACTATAACAAAAAAGGGCATTAAGCGTGAGGCTAAAAAGGATTGGGAAATTAAATCTGTAGCCTACTTGATAGCAAGAAGCATAAGTAAAAATGGGATTGATAAGAGAGACTTTTTAAAACCATTTGAAGATAAAAACACTGGAGTAAATGCTTCTTTGAGAAGAGCGCAAAACAAAATAACGGAAAGATTATTTGAATTGTATGGAACAACATTAGTACAAGTTCAAAATGATGTAATAGGAAATATATTATAAGATGGCTGAAAACAAAGTAATACAGTTACAGAAGCAGATATTAGAATTAACTGAAGCTATAAATAAAAATAGCACCGCTACCAAGAAGCAAGCTAAAGAGTTAGAAAAACTTGAAAAAAAATATGAGCAGCTTGGAGGAAAGCTTATGCCTCAATATCGCAAGAGGCACGATGAGGTAACTGAAGCTTTAGCAAAATCAAAAAAGATTACACAAGAAGCAACAAAAGCTAATCAAGGCTTTGCCAGCAAGCTTCAAACTGCTATAGGAACTTTAGCAAGATATGGACTCGCCTACAAAATAATAAATGCTGCACAGCAAGTTTTCGCATCATTAACCACAGGTGCTATAAAACAATCAATTGATTTTGAAAAGGCATTAGCTAACCTTGGCGCAGTAGCAGGTGCTTCATCAAAGGAAGTTGAGAGCCTTGGTAATAACGCCTTAGAAGTTGCTGGTAAAACAAAGTTTACTTCTCAAGAAATAATATCACTTCAAACAGAATTGTCAAAGCTTGGCTTTACGTCAAAAGAAGTTATAGAGTCTACAGAGGCTATTGCTTTTACCGCACAGGCACTTGGTGCGCCTCTTGACGCAGTTGCACAGCAAGTTGGTAAAATTATAAACCAATTTGGATTGCTTATAGAGCAGTCTGGTTTTGTTGGAGATGTTCTTGTAACAACAATAAACAACAGCGCATTATCTATGGATAGCTTTGGAACAGCTATTCAATATGTTGGTCCTATAGCAAAGAATTTAGGTTTAAACTTAGAACAAACAGCAGGTGCAATGGCTGTTCTTGCTGATAATGGGTTTACTGCATCTCGTATAGGTACGGGTCTACGTGGTATCTTCACGGAGTTAGGTAAAACATCAGCTGACGTAGAAGCATCTTTAAATGCTTTGGCTGAACAAAATGTATCTTTATCTGAAGCTGTTGACCTTGTCGGAAAGCGTAATGCGGCTCAGTTAATTACATTATTAAAAAACATAGAAGCTATTGATGACAGTACATCAAGCTACTACGAACAAGGAAAAGCATTTGAATCAGCTGCAAAACAAGCAGATACTTTTGCGGGGAGAATTGAATTAGTAACCGCAAACTTTAGAGAGTACCAAAAAGCAATAGGAGACAGCCTTGTTAATACTGAATTGTTTTTAACGGCTATTGATTTATTTTTTCCTAAAGCCGCTAAAACATCAAGGGCATTCAAAACTATAAATGATGTAGGCTTTAAAAATTTTAATAAAGGAGTAGAGGATGTAACCAATGGTTTAGATGCTGTTATAGTAGCTACCGAGTTAGCAGGTGTCTCTCTTGAGGATTATGAGGCTGCGTTTGAACAACTACAAAAGGTTCAGAATGGGTATATAATTCAATCAGACCTTTTCTTTTTTACGCAAAGAAAGGTTGTTACAGAAGTCGTTGGTCTTATAGATGCATTAGAAAGAGAATCTTTTGAGAAACAAAAAAATAACGCTATCACATTAGGACAAGCTGGTGCTACGGATGCTTATAGCGAATCTGTTAAAGAATTAACAGAAAGTTTTGAAAAAGGTATTATTGTTAATGCTGAAGCATCAGATTTATTTAAAGATATTGGAACTTCAATAGAATACGAAAAGCAAGAAATAAATCGTTTAAATGGAGAAATCAAAATTAATAACTCTATTTTAAAAACTAGTAAAAATTTAAATGAATTTGAAAGAGAAGCTTTAGAGGAAAAGAACGAACAATTACGATTAAGTGCATTGAGATACAAAGGCTCTGTTGAGCAAATGAAGTCATATCAAGACCAATTGGTTAATGTTACCTTGAGTGAACAGCAACTCGCAGATATTATTGAAAAGACCAATAATGATATAATTAAAGCAGAAGCAAAAAGAATAAAAGAGCAGTTAAAGTTAATTGACCAAGACACTAAAGATAGAATAGCCGCACTGCAAGAACAGGCTAAAATAGATACATTTGCAGCTAAAACGGCAGAAGAAAGAGCCAATATAGAAAAAAATCTTTTGTTGGATGTGTCTGAAGCTTATGACAAGAAAGCCACTTCTATTAGAGCGATAAATGTACAAGAAAAAGAGAACAGGTATTTAGTTAGCGATGCCATAAAGTTAGCCGAAAAGCAAGCTGAAATACTAGGCTCTAATGTTATATCAGATGCTACTAAAGCATTGAAGGATTACTCTTCTGAATTTGAAAAAATAAAAGACGAATATTTAAAAGGAAATATTGGACTTGAAGAGTATCGTGCTTCTCTGAAAAAGACCCAAGATGATTATAGAGATTACATACAATCACTAATAGGCAGTGGAGAAGTAAGTGAACAAGTAATAGGAATACTACTTGGACTTGCGGACGCTTATGATGTAGTAAGTAGTTCTACCGATGAGGTTTCAAAAAATACTGATAAATTAAAGGGAAAAACTAAGGAGGCAAAAAAAGATTGGGAGGACTTTACAGATGAGTTTAAGGAAACAGAATGGGCTGACTTAGCTATGCAAGCTGTTAGTGCTTTAGGAGACTCATTAGGTGCCTTCAATGACACATCTCTTGAGAATGTTAAGGCTTCATCAGAGGCTCAACTTGATGTTATTAAAAACCGATACGAGACAGAAGATGACATATTGAAATCTCAATTAGACAATCAATTAATAACAGAATCTCAATTTAGGTCAAAACAAAATGAGTTAAGAAAGTCTCAAGCAGCAGAAGAGAATGCTATAGAAAGAAATTTATTTAACGCTAAGAAAAGACAAGATAGAAACGATGCAGGATTAGAAGGTATTGAAGCTGCTGCACAAGCGTACATAGAAGCATTTAAAAACTACGAACCTGCTACAGCATTTGTAGTGGGTTCCATAGGTGCAGGTATTGCTGCTGCACAAACTGGTTTGCAGATAGCTGCTATTAACCAAAGAAAGTATTACGATAAAAAGTTTGCTGACGGGGGTATTGTAAACGGCCCTTCACACGCCCAAGGAGGTGTGCCATTCACTGTGCAAGGAAGAGGAGGATATGAAATGGAAGGTGGAGAATATGTTGTAAACAAAAGAGCCACATCTATGCACAGAGACTTACTTGAACGAATAAATAAATCAGGTAAATTAAACCCTACTGTCGGTATTATGAAATTTGCAGAAGGAGGATTAGTATCTTCACCTGTGAATGAAAGTGTAGATTACCTAAAGGCTATCGCAGAGGCTACCACCTCAACAGCGATTCAAACAAGTAAGCCTGTCAGAGCATTTGTTACATCAAGTGACTTGAGAAAAAACGAGACAGAAAGAAGATTAAGGGACCGAAACGATAAGATATAATGAGTGACTATAATTTTTACGGAACAAACACACCTGTAGCAATAAATACAGGTACTTGCACCCTTACTGACCCAGAGACAATAGCAGCAGTAAACCCATTAGGTAGCCCGGGAGATGTAGTTTATATGAAGATATCTGATACACAGGGCGTTGTAGTAGTAGTTCAACAAGTGGTAACAAGAGGTAAATTTGATAATAACATATATACCAATGTACCTAATAGTTTCACTCCTATATTGGCTTATTACTTTGATGTAAACGGAACATTATTAAGCGATACTGTATCTTCCTTTAGGATAAAAGCAAATGCCACTATAGCAACTTATTCAGAAAGCTATAGACCTTATAACACTTCATTTAATTATAGTATAATTATTGATGATAGAAAAAGGCTGTTGTTTGGTGATGTCAAAGAATTAATATCTACAAGTTGGGTTGTTTTTAAAGATAGCTGTAATGATGTAGCCTATCTTGTGTCCTTTGGTGAGGATACTTTTGTAGCTTTGAATAATAAGTTTAAGTCTTCATTAGAGTTTAATATCGCCACACGTTAGTATATGGTTTTAAAGTTAGAAATCAGTAGAGACAACATATCATTTTTTGAAGTTGATTTGTTCCCCGATTCTCAATTAGAGTATGATGTGAATTTTTACGATACTCTTGATGTGAGCAAGATAAGGCTTCCATTTTCAAGCGATATGAAGATACCTATGACTGAGTTGAATATGAGCCAGTCAAGATTTAACTACAATCCTAACACTGATTTAAAGGATTTATTTCCGAAAGATAATTTTTATTTTAAGATAACTATATATGGCCCACCACTTGGTGTCGCTATAGAGGGGATTCTAACAGTTAATTCTTTTGAGTATATATCTGACGAGCCTTACATTGATATTAAACTTAACGATTATGTAAGCAAGTATATTAGCGACTTAAAAGATGCGACAATAGCTGAAGTCTACGATGCCGACACAACTTCATACGGAGCATACTTTAGAGGAGACCATTCATTTTTAAGATTTTTTCAGCCTGCTTCCGCTGCATTAAATCCAGGTGAGGCAGGTGTGCTTAATCAAAACCCTACAGATAGACCAATCATATTTCCATTTATAGATTTTTGTAATGATGTAAAGGGAAAGTTTGGATATGAGGCAAGACAGTTTACTGAGTATGGAACGGGGATGGATAGAGCAGGTATAGTACCTGCTTTCTCTGTAAAAAACTTCTTGACTACATTAGGATATTGGCTGACTTCACAAGGTTTTAACACTCGTGTTGACAGTAAGCTTTTTGCTCTTAATTATGCAGAGGCTATACCAGACTTTGAAGCTGAGAAATTACATATGCTTATACCTTGTAAGCTTGAAGCTGATAGAGATACAAACACAAGAGACTTTAGTCTAAGGCAAGCACCTTTTTGGACAGGAACAAATCAAAGCCTTTTGAGTGATTTTGATGAAGATGATAATCGCAAGTTGTTTATTACAAACTGGTTTTGGAATATGGAAACCTTTGGTAACTTTGGACCTTCTGAAGAAAATCCAGAAAATCCAGATAATCCACTTCCTGTAACAACTATAGATGATTTTGGATTAGACGTTACAAATTCAGCATATCCAACTCAAGACGCAATCTTTGGTAGCGAGAGAGGTTATTTTGCTCCTCATATGTCTTATAGTGCAGATATACTATATAGCTCTGGCAATGCTTTTGCAGATGTCCCTGTCATAAATTACGAGATTCCCGTGTTAGGTGAAGACGGAATGGTTTATCAAATATTTCCTCAAGACCCCGAGTCTACTATGACCTTCGGTGTGTTTATTGGTGTGTACGAAAATGGTGAGATGGTTAAGAAAATCAGACTGCAAGATGCCGCTGGCCCAACTGGTAGTCCAATAGTTCTTGATATATCAGACGCAACTGCTGTGGAAGGTTTTTCAAACAAAACAGACCACACTGGTTCTGCTAGTCATAATTATTTTAAAAATTCAAATTACAGTTTTGATATAAATCTTGGTCTTTATAGATTCTCTTTTTATAACTATGTTGTTTTTGGTGCTAACACTGTAGGAACAGATGTTAAGGATATGCTTCGGTGGAACTTAGATGACCTTGGCATTGATTTATATCTACCCGAAGAAACCATAGAAATTAGCGGTGAGAGTAGATATGGTATAAACTACTTTATAGAACCTATAAACGGAGATATAAAAGCTTCTGTATCAAAAGCTACAGCTCAACACGGAAGTCATTACAATGTTACCGTTGTAGCAGACACCGTTTACGATACACAGGGAATTAAAAAAGCTATAACAAGAGCTGATAATTATGGTCAGTTAAATATAAAGTTTTTGGCTAACGCTAACTTTAACCCGTATTTTATTGATGATGTTTATAATATTAAAGAATCATTAGAAAACACAGCAACGCTAACTCCATACGAGGTTTTGGTAGCTATATGTAAAAGATTTAATTGCGGAATATATTACGAAAAAGTAGGAACCCAAAACATACTTAGGGTAGACCCATTGCACTTAGTAAGGGCAGGGAACCAATCTATAAATGATTTGGTTGATGATTTAAAATCCGTCAAAGTATACCTTGGCGGTGATAGGGTTAAAAACCTAACTATAAATAACAAGGACTATGGTCTTTATTATGATGATGAAAACGCTGACGGAGTAACAATAGGCAGCACTACTCAAGAGATTAATGCTGATGGTGTTTCTGATTTGGTCGTGGACCTAAAGTCTGCGATATATTACAACTCTGTATCAGGAGATTTTTTGATTGATAATGAAAACGAAAACTTAGAGCGTGGAATTATATCTTCTTCTGAGATGGCTCTAACTCCAAACTTATTTACAAAACATCAAGAAATAGGATTACGCTTTGCTTATGTGGATAAGCCTATTTACAATACTTGGATTAAGAAACCATTTGTGGTTAACAATAAATCAAGACCTGCTATAACAACTGTTACTCAAAGGATATATAAGAACTTTGCAGGAATGCCATTTAATGGTAGGTTATTTCACTACAATACTGAAGGGTGGAATCTTCTTGCAGAAGATGAAAGTGGCAACACGACAGACTACTACAGCTTCTTTTCTGATAATGAGAAGATAAAGTATTCAAACAGCCCTACTATAGAGTTTGATATGGTGGTTTCAACATCTGAGCTTTCATCTTTAGACTTTTTCTTTAAGACTCTAAACGCATCAAGAATAAACCAATCCGATATTCTTGTAAAGAGTGCAAAAGGAGAAGTGCTTGGTGATTACGCATACTTGACTATAACAGGACTACTGCAATAATTGTAAATTAATTTGATGGCTTATACTGCGCCACCACTTTAAAAAGTTTATGGCTACATACAACGACTACCCACAATCTGCTACTAACAACGCCAAGAAAGTTCTTGAGTGGAAGAAGAAGTACGGAAAAGAAGTTAAGGGAATGACTTCTGTGGGCTGGACTCGTGCCAACCAATTAGCATCAAAAAGAAAACTATCGTATGAAACTATTGCGAGAATGGCTGCTTTTAATCGCCATAGAAAGAATGCTGCGATTGACTCTAAGTATAAGGACACTCCTTGGAAAGATAGAGGCTATGTGGCTTGGCTTGGTTGGGGAGGAACAAGCGGTGTTAACTGGGCAATTAGAAAAGCTGAGTCTATACGAAACGGAACAGTTAAGGCAAGTGTTGATGTGGCTGACGTCCCGTGGGGTGACCGTAAAGTCAAGGATAAATATGTTTCGCAAGAAGATAAAGAAATGATTGACGGAATAGTTAACATTCTTGTTAATGTGAAAGATAAAGATAATCGTGCTGAACTTGCAGAAGCACAGATTAATATATTAAAACAAGAAGTTAAGGACTTTGATGAGAAAGACTTTCTTCGTAGAATAGGACTTTAAATGGATAAACTACCATTATTTGATATATCATTAGAAGACATTGCTCAAGGGATGTACAAGATTTCTCTTGTAGACAAGCCCGCTATTGAGGAAGACTTCATCCACTTCAATGAAGTAGAGAAGGTACAGATGTTTGCTGATGAAAAGAAGAAAGAGGTTGTAGGACCTATTATGATTCCTAACAAGGAAATCCTACGCTTCTCTCCCGATATGGGGTACTACTATGTACGATTTACTGAAGAGACTATTCAGCAGATTATGTACAAGTATTCTAAGGAGGGACTATTTAACGCATTTGGCATTAACCACTCCTACGATACTGATGAGGTGGTGATGCTTGAAGTTTGGACTAAAGAGAGTGATAACGATAAGTCTGTAGACTATGGTTATAAACTACCAAACGGAACCGTATTCGTAAAGGCAAAGATTGAGTCTGACGAATTATTTACTGCAATTGAAAATGGAGAGATTAATGGTTTCTCTATTGAGATTAAAGCGGATATTAAACCAACAATTAATAACGAAGAACAAATGAATGAATTTGCTTTCGCCAAAGAACTTGGTAAGTTAGAGGCTCAATTTGAGGCTATGATGAACAAGTACGAGGCAAGAATTGAGGCTTTAGAGAACGAGAATAACTCGCTCTTGGAAGTTATGACATCTTTTGAAGAAAAGTTCGCTGGCGTTGAAGACTTAAAGTCTGCCCTTGAAATGATTCAAAAGCACATTGAGTCTATGGTTGCACCAAAAGAGGAAGAAGTTCCTGCTGAAATGAGTGTAGACGCTGACGTTGATGAGGAAGAAGTAATGGCTGAAGAGCCTGTAGCAGAAGAGGAAGAAGTCAAGGAAGAAATGACTGAAGAATTTGAAGCTGAATCTACTGAGGAAGTAACTAACGAAGCTGAGGTTGAGGAGCAATTTGCTGCTGAACAAAATGCTGAGGAAGTAGCTGAAACAGTAGAAGACAAGACAGTAGTTTTTAATGGTATTACACCCGAGAAGGTTAATATGATTAACAACTTCTTTAACCGCAAGTAATTATTGTAAATTAATTAAACGAATCCTCTTAAATTAAAATAAAATGAGTATAGTAATATCAAACTTGCCATACGGTGACAGACGTCCAGACCTCTTCATTGATACTATGGTAAAATCGGCAGCGGTATTAAACCGTTTCCGCCTTGTAGATGGTGTTAAAGCTAAAGTAAACGTACCTATCTTTGACGCTACATTATCTTTCGGTTCAGACCTTTGTGTGTTTGACGGAGCATCTGCTGCTACAATCGGTGAAAAAGAAATGACTGTAACTACTTACAAGTGGTCTTTCCTAAACTGTAAAAATGCACTTGAAACTTCTTACCGTGGTCTTCTTTTGAAGAAAGGTCAGAACAACCCAGAAACTATGGACGCTGAGTTCAAAGATTGGGTATTTGACTACTTCGCAAAATTGTCTGCTGAAAAAGCATTGACTGTTGCAGGTACTGCATTGACTACTGAAATGTCTGCTGATGCTTCTGTATTGGACTACGATACTAACGCTACTTTGTCTTCTGCTAATATCCTTGACAAATTAGAAGGTGCTTACGAAACAATGTCTGACGTTATGTTGGCTGCTGTTTACGGAGACGCTGACCGTGATTTCAAACCTGCTATCTTCTTGGGAACTGCTGCTATGCAACACTACCAAATTGCTATCGCTGGTCTTTACACTACTACTCCACAAGGTGTCGTAGAAGGTGGTGTACCAAACTACTACGGTATGGAAGTTATTCACTTCCCGTCAATGCCTGCTAACGAATTTATGATTGCTGCTGCTCAGAACATCGTAATGTTGACTGATGAGTACAATGACGTTCGTGCAATTGATATGAAGTACGAAGCTGAACTAAGCTCTGACAAGATTTGGGGACAGTTCAAGTTAGGTTTCTCTTACTTGAAAGGTGAAGAGATTGTCTACGCTAAGAACTTCGCATAATAATAACTAATGGAAGGGCCTTGCGCCCTTCCTTTAATACCCTATAACAAATGGCTTGTAATGTAACTCTTGCTGATATTTCCTACTCTTGTGACGATGTTGCAATTGGCGGTATCGTAGAATTGCACGTTGCTAACCGCACTGACGCTCTTGCTGCTTTGACAAGAACTGATGCTGACCGTGAAGTAACTGGTGCTACTGCTGTGACTGGAATATCACAAATTCAATTTAACAACAAGGATGGCTTCTCTGTATTCAGTGAAGTTAAAACTGTAGCTGCTGATGGTGTTGTATCAACTGTACCAACTGTATCTGTAGAACTTCCTAAAATGACTGCTGACAAAATCACAAAGCTTAACGACATCTCTAAAGGTGGTGCTGAGTTGGTTGCTTTTGTACAAACTGCTGCTGGAACTTACCACGTTTGTGGCTTGGACTACGGCTTGTATGCAGGTACTGTTGACGCAAACTCTGGAACTGGTCGTTCTGAAAAGAACCGCTTCCAACTTACCCTAACAGGTGACGAGCTTGGTTTGTCTTACAGCATTTCTTCTGCTGACTTTGGTCTTGCAACTGCTTAATAGCAATCTTGTAAATTAACACAAGGGGGTGAGGCGAAAACCTCGCCCCTTTTTATTTAAAAATATATGGCTTTTAATTGTTCTGTTTTATTGAGTGATATAGACTCCAACTGTTCTAATAGTTTAACAGGGGGAATCAAGAAGGTTTATTTAGGTTTAAAAGAAAACTTAACCTTAACGCTTGACACATCAGCGGAGACGGTCCTTTTAAATGCTAATTTAGAAGACTTCGTAACATTTGAGCATAATCCAAAGGATAAGGCTACATACTTCTCAGAAACTAAACAAACGAATTTAAGCGTACCTGTTATAGAAACCGAGATATTTGTAAAGCTACCTGCTATAGATAGCAGAGCCTCAAAGATAGAGCAGATGTCTTATAGAAGCGATATAGTTTGTGTTCTTATGCATAACAACGGGAGCGCAACTATAAGCGGATGGATACGAGGTCTTGATATGAACTACTCGGCATCAAGTGGTGCTTCAATAACAGATGCCTCAAGTATAAATGTAACCTTAAAAGGAACTTCTTGGGAATCATCTATAGCTACAAGTGACCAGTCTTTAATTAAGCTTGGAACACTATGGGTTAATCATAATGAAATTTGGTCTAACAATAATATTATCTGGAAATAAATGAATTTAACTAACGAAACTATTGAGTCTACTTATGGCAACCTATTAACGATAGGTGATGCTGCTGGTACGCCAACACAAGGGACTCTTCAGAATGGTAATGGTCAAGCTGTTACTAATCTAACTTTAGATGAGTTACAAGTGAACAAACTTGTACAGACTCAAGCGACTATTGCTGCAAGTGGCACATCTCTTGCATCTGCTACGCTTCTTACAGCGGGGGTAAACCTTGTAACATCTGCGGATACAAATAACATTGCTGTTAAATTACCACAGCCCGAGTTAGGCCTTGTAATTAACGTAGTAAACACATCAAGCAGAGCCATTACCATTTATCCTTATAGTGCTACAGATAGCATCTTAGGTCTTAACGATGGTGAGGGATACTCTATCCCCGAGGATGGTCAGTTGTACCGCATTGTGTGTGTACAAAACCCTAATGTCGGTGTATGGAGTGTTAGTACACCAACCGTAAACAATTCTGTTACAAAAACAGTTTCTATAAATCTTACTGCCGATGGTACTCACATCGGAACAAATAGCGAATCTTGGTCTTCTCAAGAACTACTTGAGGCTTCTACAACTACCTATTACCCAGCATCTGGCAATGTAACTATTTTGGATGCTCCATCAGTAAATGCAAACTCATTTGATTCTCCAGAGTTTAATAATTACAACAAGGTTAGAATTAAGAATTTAATTGTAAAGTCAAACGTACCAGCAGGTGATTTAACGTCTAATGCAAGTCAAATAACAAGTACGTTGATGGGTATATCGTCTACCGAACTTTATAATATGTTTGGATACATTAGAATTGCTTCTTATGTAGGTGGTAGTCAGTTTACAACAAATGAATACAATCTTTATAGATTCCTAAATACTTATTCCGCAAGTGTAAACAACGGGTTTTCTACAGGTAATGTTACTCATTATATGGGCAGTGATGGTAACCTTTATCAGCAAATAAGTGTAGCTACTCCAAATGCTGCTTGGAGAGATACTAAAGATTCTAATGGCAACCGAAGTATTTACTACGGACCATACATTGGATACGGCTCATCAAGCACTCCTTACACGGGATATCCTGCAGGCTTTTCTTTTGAAGCTGAACTTGTTGTTGAGTTTGAATTTTCAATGTAATAAAAAATAATTATGGCTTTTAACTGTTCTATACTATTAAGTGATATTGATATCAATTGTAACAAGCGTGTTACAGGTGGTATTGAGAAAGTAATTCTTTTATTACAGAAGGACTTAACTATCACATTTGACCCTCTTGATGAGACTATTGTAACACAGGTGGACACTAACAACACTGTTGTCTTTGAACACAATGTGAAGGACGGTGTAACTTCTTTTGATGAGAACAAGAATATTTCAAACGGACTTGGTGTAGTGACTACGAACATAGTTGTGCAGGTTCCTTCTGTTGATAACAAGGTCAATCAGATTGACTATATGAGCCGCAGAGAAGACATTGTAGCTATTCTTGTACACAATAACGACAGTGTTACTATCTCAGGATGGATGGATGGATTAACGATGAACTACGAGGCTAATAGCGGCACAGGTATTTCGGAGAAGTCTTTCATAAATATCACACTAAACACAGAAAGCGGAATTGCTTCTTTAGTTCTTGATGACAAAACTCCGTTTACTGACCAATCTATTTTTAATTAATGGCCTACAGCTATAGAGGTACAGGTTATTTATCTAATGCCGTAACTACTGATACTGGAAGAAAGGTTTACCTTTTTAAAAGCGGTGGTTATCAAGGCTCTTCTACGGAGATAGGTTACGATAACTTTGGTACTCGTGTTCTTAATGACGGAGCTACCATAGAATCTTATTCTTGTGTTGCAGAAGAGATAAGAACATCTCCTATAGCTAATGTAGGCCGTCAGTTATTTGACGCTTACGATGCTCGTGTACAAACCGCAAGTGGTGGTACGGAAGCGAGAGATTGTACTATAACAGAATTATATAATTTAAAACAATAATAAAAATGTCATACGAAACTATTGTAAAAGAAGGAAACTTCTATCAGTCTGCAACAGGTGACTACGGGTTTAGAGTTGTAGCGGCTGGTGCTTCTACGAGTGAGTCTTGCCGCTCTATCCAAGCATTAGAAGATAGCGTGATAACTACCACTACACAGGTAGGTGATGCACTTACGTCAGTAACTCTTACAGAAGGCACAATCGTCTTTGGTAAGTTTGATAGTATTGCTGTTGCTTCGGGTAAGGTAATTGCTTACAAGGCTTCCTAAATGGGTTTATTAAACAGCATATCTCTTATAGCAAGAAGGGCTGTTGGTAAGCTACTTGCTTCTGTCAAGGATTTTATCGTTAGGGTAGAAGCTGATGGAGGTGTTGTGGAATCGCCAAAGTGTGTGAACAAGGCTATCAAGAACTCGCCAGAGGCAGACTTGGGTAGACAATTGTTTGATGCTTACAGTGTAAGGGTGGTTACCGCAAGTGGTGCTACAGAGGCTCGTACTTGTACTATAAACGAATTAAATGAAATATTATGAGCAAGCTATTTGATGATAGCAGTTTAGCGATGATACCTTCAGCAGTGAAGGATGGTAAGTTGTATAGCATACGCCCTATTCCCGAATATGGAGCAGAGTTAGTTACTAATGGAACTTTTGATAGTGATAGTGGTTGGACTAAAGGAACAGGCTCTACTATTAGTGGTGGCTCTTTAAATATAGTTGCAGCACCATATAACGCAAATACCAAGCAAAATATATCGCTAACAAGTGGCGTGACTTACAAAGTAGTAATAAACTATACCGCAAGTGGTACTGCAACATCTAACACCTTTCAATTAGGTTTTGGCGATTCCGCAGGAAATCCATCAGACACAACGCAATACGAATTTGCAGAGGGTAGCGGAGTTAAAACTTTTAGTATTACCGCAAGTGCAGGTGATACTTCAATACTATTTAGGTCAAGGGATGCAGGTACTTGTGATTTGTCTATACATTCGGTATCAGTCAAAGAAGCGATTACTGCAAATGGAGACTTCACATTTAGTAGGGGTTCAAATCTTGCTGCTACAAGGGTAGATGTTAATGGTCTTATTGAGAAGGGTAGAGAGAATCTCTTGCTGCAATCAAATCAGTTTGATACGACTTGGTCAAAAAACAATGCAAATGTTACGGGTGGTCAAAGTGGTTATGATGGAACGAATAACGCTTGGAAAATAATCGCAACGCCTACATCAAGCTGCTACATTAATCAAGGCAATTTTTCTACTTTGCGCACACATAGTGTTTATGCAAAAGCAGGTACTTATGACCAAGTATCAATTATAGTTGGTGGGTATGGTCAAGGGGTGCAGTTTGACCTTACAAGTGGAACAATTGCAACAAATAGCAATTCGTCATTATACTATCCAACTATAACCCAAGCAGGTGCTGCGGGATGGTATCGCATTTCAGTTTTTGTAGCACCAAGTGCGCCAACATACGGATTTCTTATTGCTCCTCAAATTCTTGCGGGTGGAGGAATTTCAGTTGGTGAATACATCTACATTCAAGCCGCACAAACGGAATACTCATTAGTAGCTACTGACTACATTGAAACAGGAGCATCTACTGCACAAGCAGGTATATTAGAGGACTTACCGAGATTAGATTATAGTGGTGGTGCTTCGTGTCCTGCTCTTTTACTTGAGCCTCAAAGAACGAATGCAGTGCCTTATAGTGAATACTTTGATGCGGGATGGACAAAAACAAATTCTAGCATTGTAACGAATGCGATAACAAGTCCAGAGGGATTACAAAATGCTTCTAAACTTGTAGAAAATAATACATTGAGTCAGCATTTTATTTATTATCAAAACATTTATGTAGTCGGAGCAGGTAATGATAACTATCTCACTTTGTACGCTAAAGAAGGTGAGCGCAGATATTTAGCAATTAGTTCAAGAGGTGCGTTTTCTAATAATGACAACACCCTAATTTTTGACACTCGTGAAGGTGAATGGGGTTTAAATTCATCAGGGCAAAATACGGGACAAGAGGCTGAAAATGTAGGCGATGGATGGTGGAGAATTAAAGTTCTAAATGATTCTGTTTCTGCCGCATACGATGGTTTTACTATTGGCTTGGCAGATAGCGCAACCGATTGGAGCGGGACAAGTTATACAGGAGATGGCTCATCAGGAATTTACATTTGGGCAGCACAAGCAGAGACAGGAAGTTACCCTACAAGTTACATACCTACATATGGTTCTGCGGTTACGAGGTCTGCTGAAGATTTTCCTACGAAAACAT
>Ga0257126_1001568_pt1 | contig 16104 bp, 12 predicted proteins | sample SI060_120mmetaG_FD_190151 | JGI IMG/M metagenome (GOLD analysis project Ga0257126, IMG submission 190151) | Marine microbial communities from Saanich Inlet, British Columbia, Canada - SI060_120m | ecosystem: Environmental > Aquatic > Marine > Inlet | place: Canada: British Columbia | collected... | reverse complement strand
TGTTTCTGTATTTCATAATTTTCTTTATTTTGACTATTGTTTAATATATCAATATCTTGATTTTCATTTAAGTTTAGTTCATTGTTTAAAATATCAATCTCATTTAAGTTTAGTTCATTGTTTAATAATTCTTCTGGATTAAATTCTTTTAATTCAGTTGTTTGATTTCCTATAATTTCTTTAATTTCATCAACTTTGTCAACGTCATCAACTTTGTCAACGTCATCAACATTGTCAACTTTATTAACGTCATCAACTTTGTCAACGTCATCAACTTTATTAACGTCATCAACTTCGTCAACTTCGTCATCAACTTCATCAACGTCGTCAACTTCATCGCAAATATCTTCATTGTCTGAAAGTAATGAATCATCTATCAAATAATTATTTTGAGGCATGACATTTTCGTCAAATATTTTAATTTGCATTGGAACCCATTCACAAATAACTTGTTGCTTTAAAAATCTTAATCCATAAAATTGCAAAACCGTTAATACCTTTGAATTTTCTTTAATTTCCGAATGACTTACAAATTGATTATTATTATTATAAATACCACAATCAATTGTTCCTTTAGATAATGGTATCTTAATTTTTAGACTTGGAGCTTTTTTGCTTCTTGCCATCTTTACTGGTGATTTGTAAAATTCTTCAACTACATCTAATGGAAATTCTTGCTTGAACCACTCTTTACTATTTTTCTGTATTTCTACAATATTAAAATCATCTATATTAGTAATAAATTCATAAAAATTTAAATGTGTATTGTCAAGCTCTAATTCAATTGAACATCTTTGTTCTGTTTTAGTTAATCCTTTATTTATAAGTTTTGGACTTTGGATATATATTAATTGTCCATTATATTTTGGTATAGATATATAACTTCCACCCTTAACCTTTTCAGGATTTGAAAATTTAATTTCATTAACATCAATATCTTTGTAATTTAAAATATTAAAAGAACTCATATAAATTTTATTCCTTTTATTTTTTTTTTTAGAAACGCAAACAAAAATTATACAATTAATATTTCTTTAACTTTTAGTTTACAAGAATATTTTCCTTTAAAGAACCATATTTTATCTATATAAAGTAAACATTTACAACTAAAATTTTTTCCTATATCAAAAATATTTAAATGTTCGCTGTTATTCTTAACATCACACTCGATTTTATTAAATCTAAAAATAAATTTTGTTATTAACATTGGATCATACTTATTATGATATTTTAATTGGCTATTAAATTGTTCTTCACTTATTTTTAATTTTTTCATCAAATTATTCTCAAACTTTTGTATAAATTCCAAAAAATCTTGCAGTTCTTGATTTTCTTTTATATTCCGAAATTGTAAATTCATTGAATATGTTGTCTTATAATTTTCAATTCCAAATGGAACATACATTTTGGGAGTATAAAAATAATTTCCACCTTCAATTTTGATTTCTTTTGATTTTAGAATATTATCTTCTATATCAATATTGTCTAAGTTTAAATCTGTAAATTCCATAATAAATAAATTATATATAAGTTCTTAAGTTTTAAAAAAAATATTTTATTTAGATAATATGATACAAGAATTAACTGCAAAACTACTTGACAAATTTCTTGAAGAAATCAAAAATGAAAAAAATATGACTAAAATACAAAATGAACTCCTAAATCCTTTAATTACATTTACTTACAAAAAAATACATCCATATTTAGTCTTAGTAATCGTTATTTTTCTTTTGACATTTATATTAGCTTTATTAATTTTAATTATTTTAATAAAAAAAATATTGTAAATTTATAAATGTCTGTTAAAGAAGAATTAACTAAAATAATGAGCAATTTACTTACAATAGACGAAAAAATAAAAGATCTTAATAAAAAAACAAAGAATTTTAGAGCAGAAAGAAATTCAATTGAATCAACATTAATGGAATCCTTAAAAAAACATAATTTAGAAGACAAAAAATTTATTCTTAATAATAAACAACTTTTCTTAAACACTTGTTCGACTTTACCCGTCTTAAATATAAAATTAGTGGAAAAAATATTAAATAACCATTTAGATAAATCAAAAACAAATATGATAATAAAAGAAATTGAAACTTATAGAAATCATAACAAAAAAGAGGTATTGAAAGTAAAAAGAAAGTTAGATAAAAAAAGTCTTAAAAAAAAGAAGATATATTAGTTTAAAATATATTAGTTTTTTCTATATCTAGTATAATGTATAAAAATAAAGAAATAAATCCGAATCATTTATCATCATGGTTGCAACAAAATATTAATGAAAAAGAATTGGTCTTTGATAAATGCTCACACATTTTTAATATTATAGTGCAAAAATTGGAAGAACAAAAGATTCCGATTGACGTTGAAAACAATGTCTTAATGATTAAATTATGTAAATATTTATATGAAAATTCTACACATTAATTATATAAAATTTAAATATGTTTAATTTTATTTATTTAAATACTTAGTTATATTTATAACTAAAAATGAGTAAATCTAGTAAAAATAAAAAAAAAAGTAATGAAATTATTATAAAAAAAAATGAAATTGACGATTATGTTGAATCCTTTTCTTCAAAAAAAATAGGTGATATTTATTATTTAATAAAAGAAGAATGTAGTATTAACAGTCTTCCTATTTTAGACAATCTAAAATATAATTCTTATGGAGATTTTATTAATATAATTCTTGATTGTGTAAATACAAATCAAATATTTAAAGATAATAATAAAGTTGATGTTTAAAATATTAATAAATATCAACTTTATTATTATAATTAAAATTAATATTTCAATTTATCATTTATGCAAATAAAACTCAATGTTTTCTGGAATTATTTTATTGTTTGGTTGTGGGAAATTAATAACAATTGCATTATTAACTATAATGTTTAATTTATTTAATTCGTTTATATATTTTTCAACTTGTGCCTTTTCATGGTTATTTATTTCTTTTTGAATAGCTTTTAATTCAATCAATATGTTATGTTCATGTATAAAAATATCAATACGTTCTGTTTCTAGATTATGACTTACTCCCTTCGAGTCTATATATTTAACAATTATATTCATTTCTGTATCTAAATTATATCCTAAACAATTTAGTTCATAAACAAATGCCTTATGATAAATTCTTTCATTATGTCCAGTTTTTAGTTGCTCGTATACTCTATTTGCCACATCTTTTAATATTTCAATATGACTATTCATGATTTAATAAATAATTTTTAATATTTATTAAATTAATTTTCAATTTTAAATTATTTTTAAATAATATAAATGTTTCTTGTAAATTATTTTAAATCTTACTTACAAATTGACACTGAAAATAAATTTTATTATCTTTCTTTAATCAAAGAACAAAATAATAAATTTTCAATCCATGGATTATGGCCTCAATACAGTCTTAATAGTTATCCATCATTTTGCAAAGATGTAACTTTTGATAAAAATCAATTAAAACCTTTAATGCCTCAATTAAATGAATTATGGTATTCAAATAAAAACAATAATAGTGATTTTTGGAAACATGAATATGAAAAACATGGTTCATGTATTTTTACCCCATTAACTGAAGTAGAATATTTTGAAAAAACAATCGAATTATATAATGAAGCAATTAAGCTAGAATTGCCAGAAAAATTTTACGAAGAAAATACAAAAAAATGTTTAATACCTTTAGATTTAAACTTTAAATTCAAAAATGAATAAATTATGATTCAGTATAGGTTCTTTAAATGTTTTAATTAGCATAAACAACCGGATTTGTATCGTTACTAGTTGTTTGTTGACCTAGTTGAAGAGTTCCAGGTGTTTGTTGAGTCAAATCTGCATAAACAACAGATCCTGGACTAGGTGGTTGTTGACCTTCGAGTGTTACACCTTTATCTGGACTAGAATAATAACTTGTATTTTGAGGTTGTAAAGAATCTGAAGGTCCAGCAGCACTATCATATACAATTTGTTGTCTTATACCTAATGCATTTAATCTTCTTTGTCGATTAAAATATTCGCGATCTATTTCATCTTGCGCTAGTTGAGCTTGTCTTTCTTCCAATACTCTTTGTTCTCTTTGTATATGATCATTTTTTTTGTGTTGTATACTTTCTTTAATTTTTCTTGCACTTCCTTTTCTTAAATAGCCATATCCACGCTTTCCTTGATAACCTAACGTTGGTTTATAATATAAATGACATATATTTTCATCAAAATTAGTTCTTTTTTTTATGTCTTTTATATGGGGAATTGTAGAGTCATCAAAGTAATGATCCTTTAATTCTTTTTTTTCTGCCTTAGTTATTCTTAAACTTTTACATGATGGTTGTTTTTCTAAATCTTCTAATTGATTTGTAGACAAACCATCCACTACATTTGGGTCTAAAACCGATAATATAACATCATTGGTTGCATATGTTCCAGTTTTTTGTGGTTTAAGTTTTGATTTTTTTTTGGTTTTTTGTGCTTTAACTTTTGATTTTTTTTTTGTTTTTTTTAAAAAATTAAAAATCATTTCTCTTTTTGGTTTTTTTGTTTTTAGTTTATCTCTACCTTTTTTTAAAAAATTTAAAAACTTTTTTCTTTTTGATTTTTTTGTTGTTAAAAATTCAATTAAAAAATTATATTGATCCACAGTCTGAACCATTACCGTTCTATATTTTCTCATATCATATATTAAATTTAATACTATCTTTTGTATTTTATTTATATTATTTTCACTAATTAATTTTTTATGTTTATATAATAAATGCGAGATGATAAATGTTCCAGTTCTTCCTACACCGGCACTACAATGAACTAATATAGGTTTTATAAATTCAGAACTAGTTTCATTAACATCAATAATAAAATCTTTGTAAGAATTAATATCTTTTGGAACACCCATATCTGGCCATATATTATAATGATAATGTGTAACTAGTTTTACAATATTTTCGTTCTTTTTAATACTAAAAAGTCTCTTAAGTCCATATTTACCAATATCATTTTTTAAAATAGTAATATTTAACAACTCAACCGTAATCTTTGAGGACACATCCCCATCTTCATTTTTATATTCATATACATCTTTATATTTTGTTTCAGTGTTCATTTTTGTTTCAGTGTTCATATCTTTTTCAGTTCCCAAATCATTTATAATATCATCAACATTAATATTAGCACTAGGGTAATAATTATGACATTTAAGTCTTTTTTTTTCTATATGATTTGTAACCATTACAATTTTTTCAACATTATTATTATCAACAACATTCCAAAAATCATAATATGTAGCTTGAATTGGACATTGTGTTGCAATATATTTATAAGTCTTTAAATTATCGCTGAATTTAAATAAACTTCCATTAAAATATTTAGTTTCATCTTTTATATTGTGAATTAAATCATTCATAGATTCTTCTGATGAAAATATATTTTCGTATCTATTTTTCTCTTTAAATCCGTTTACTTTTTCTGGATTTATATCTATTTTATCAAATCTCAAATTTTGTTTTATATTATTTAAGTATTTTATTGTAAGACTACTATTATCTTCTAGATTTGAGGTTGTAGGACTACTATTATCTTCTAGATTTGAGGTTGTAGGACTACTATTATCTTCTAGATTTGAGGTTGTAGGACTACTATTATCTTCTAGATTTGAGGTTGTAGGACTATTATGATGTTCTGGAGATGTAGGACTATTATGATGTTCTGAAGATTGTCTTGTAAAATTATTATTATCTCCTATAGTTTTTGAAACTTTACCATGGACAGATTCAATAATAGGCATATAATGTTCTGGATTTTGTAAATCATTTTTATATTCGGCAATTTTTCCATTATTTATTGGATAAAATTTACTATCTGGTTTTAAATAATATAAATCCTCACAATCACGTTCTTGACCGTTTTTTTTTGCATAAATATTTCTCAAATCATAATCTGCTATAGGATCAAAATCCGGGCATAAATTTAATTCAGAAGCAGATAAAGAGTTTGGTCGGAAACTACCTCCTTTGAAATTTCTTTTTGATTTTTTAGTTTTTCGGCTTCTGTAACTTTTTATTCTTTTAAGAATTTGTTTTCTTGATAATCTTGTCATTATAAAATAATAAAATAAAATAAAATAAATATTTTGTATTAAATATTTTTTATTAAATAAATTGATAAATTAATAAATAATAAAACTAAATTATAATTATAATTCAAATTATTCTTTTCCTCTTTTTCTTAAATAATTAGGATGTCTTGGAACACCTCTATCGCTTAATCCCATATAAGTAAATGTAACAATAGTTCCGATTGGATGTGTTTTTTTATAATTTTGTCTTATTGAATCATCCATACCGGATATTGTAAATTTTATATTTTTATTTTTAACTAGTTCACAATGAAACGCACCTAACATATTTGTATATTTAGCTGACCCTGGTTTATATCCAACTATTTTACATTCTGCATCAAATAATTGTTTTACTTTCAGTAAATAATTACTTCTTTTTTTTTCATATGGACTATTTGGAGCTCTTAACATAACACCCTCGGCTCCTTTTGAAACTAATTTATCAAAATGTTTATAAACATCTTCTTCTGTGTTTACCTTGATTTGTTTAGTCAATATAAGTGGACATTTACCTGTATGTTTTTTACATTGTTCTTTAATTAATTTTTGTATTTTAGATATTCTTTCTTCAAACACTCCAATAATTGTAGGTGAATCAAATATTTGATATGTAACATTTTCCTTTTTCCAAACTTCACAATCTGCTTCTTTCTTTTTAAATAATCCACATTTTTGAAATTTTTCTCTTCCCATAAATAATTCACCATCTAATGCTTCATTTGTTGGCAACCATTTCTTAAATTCGGGTGGTGATGGGAAAATATTTCCATTTCTACTTACAAACTCTTTCCCGTTCCATATTGCTCTGTAACCATCATATTTCTCTGATAAAAACCATCCATTAGGTGCTTGTTTATAACCCTTTGGCGCAGTTTTAATTTTACCAGACTTTGAATCTTTAAAAGTATGTGCAAGCATAACACCTTGTTTTTTAACATCATATAATAATTTTCCTTTTGGTAATTTTAATGATGGTTGCGAAGTAGTTTTCTTTACAACTAATTTAGGTTTTTTTGCTGATTTAGTTCTATCTATAACACAAATATTCAAGGGTTGATAAAATACTTTCCCAGGTGGACAAGTTTTCTTTACAACTAATTTAGGTTTTTTTGCTGATTTAGTTGACTTTGATGGTTTAGATCTATCAATAACACACCTTCCTTTGGGACTTAATACTTTTCCAGGTGGACAAGTTTTATCTACTTTTACTACTAATTTAACATTTTTGGTTGGTTTAGATTTATTAATAACACATCGTCCACTTGGGCTTAATACTTTTCCAGGTGGACAAGTTTTATCTACTTTTGCTAATGCTTTATTCATTTCAGTTAAATCCTTTCTTAAAAGAGTAACTATTTTATTACATTCTTGTTTAGGTCGTGAATTTGTGACACATGATTCCCAATCTGTATATTTTTGAGATGTCCCATAACCCCATACAAGTCCATCTGGATGTGCTATTAATCGTTCTTCATCGCCATACAATTTTTTACTTTTTTTGGCAACTTTTACCCATGTTTTGTAGACTTCATCATGAATTTTTAAAGCTTCTGATTTGGTATTTTTATTCTTAGATTTTAAAATTTTTTTATCAACTTTTGCTACGGATTTTTTAGGTTTTGCCTTACTTGGGACTAATTTTTTTTTAATAGTTTTAGAAGTCTTCGACTTAGATAAATCTTTTTTCTTGTTTTGAACGTATCCTTTCTTTACTTTTGATTCTATTTGTTTTTGCATATATTTAGTTCCCCAATCCATATTTTGATAATAAAATCTTCTTTCATTTCCAACATTCCCAATTTTACCCCATCTTACATATACGTTAGGACGATCTTCATTCCAATAATTTTCGATTTCCCAAAATTTAAAACTATTTTTATTTGAATCAATTAGTTCAAAATATACCATATATAATTATTTAATCTTTTATTTTTATTTTTATTCTAATTAATAAATTATTGTATTATTTTAATGGATAACAAATTATATAATGATTATTTTGATGACTTAATTCATTTATTTCCCTCAACAAATGATAACTTAAATCTACAAAAATATAAACATTTGAATCATTTACAAGAAAACCCATTTGATGAACAACATGTTTTAGAACAAAAGAAAATGTATAAGAAGTATATCCAAACACTTTCTAATAAAAAAAATAAATCAATATATGATAAGGTCATTATTTATGATTGTGTTACTACTTTAAAAGAACATAATTCAAATCTAAAATATTTGCCTATAAATCATCAAGTTAATATGGTAACAGATTTAATGGAGATTGGAAGTGATAATACAATATTTATTTTTTCTTCTAAAAAAGATTATAAAAATGTTTTAAATAAATTAAGTTCGCTAAAAGGTATATGTGATTCTATAATTAAACTTATGACACAAGGTATAGATAAAAAAATTGTTTTACCAAAAATTTTGACACAAAAATTAATAGAACAGTTTAAGGCTTTTAAAAAGAATAAGTCTTATAAAAATACTAAAATCAAGTTTAAGTTAGATTATGATTTTAATAAAGAAGTTGAAAAACTTGTAATACCAGCTTTAAATGCAATGATTAACTTTTTAGAAAATATATATTTGAAAAAATCCCGTAATTCAATTGGTTTATGTGATCTACCTAATGGGAAAAATTTATATAAACTTGTTGCAAGTAATTTACTTACACTAAATAATATATCAATTGAAAGTATTCATAATTATGGTTTAAAAGAAGTGTCTAGATTACAAAAAGAAATGAATAATATAAAATCAGAGTTTAATTTTAAAGGAAATTTAAAAGATTTTGCATCCTATTTAAAAAAACAAAACTCATTTTCGTCTGATAAAGACGTTATTAACTATTATAAAGGCTTATTAAAAAAAATAAATGAAACCGTTATACTAGAATATTTTAATAATAAAGTAAAAAACATGGATTGTGAAATATTACCAGTTCCAAAATTTAATGAAGAATTTAGTCCAGAAGCATATTATATATCAGGAGATATTCAAAACAAACGAAAAGGTAAATTTTATATAAATTTAAGAAACTATAAAGAAAATAATAAATTGGAGGCAGAAGCATTGGTTTTACATGAAACAAACCCAGGTCATCACTATCAATCTACATTTGCCAATGAAAATAAAGATATTCCGTTATTTTTGAAAATGAATTATTCTGAAGCTTATTCGGAAGGATGGGCATTGTATGTTGAGAATATGGGAGAATATGATACACTTGAAAGTTTATTTGGAAAATATATAAATGAAATGTTACGAGCTGTAAGATTAGTTGTTGATACTGGTATTCATTATTATGGTTGGAGTTATAAAAAGACTTATAATTATTGCAAGAAATATTTATTTGATTTTGATTTTCAAATACATAATCAAGTATTAAGATATATATCAGATCCTGGTCAGGCATTGTGCTATAAAATTGGAGAAAAGGTAATATTAGATTTAGTCAATAAAAAAAATTCTAATAGCGATTTTGATATAAAAAAAATTAACGAAAAGTTATTAGAAAATGGAGCTATACCATTATTTCTATTAAAAGAAAAATTCAATAGCTAAGAATAAATACCACATTTAAACATCAAAATTATCGGTTTCGTTGTTATAACCATATATATTATTTGGTAATGCTTGTCTTGAACTTGGTGTTGAACTTGGATTATTATTTGAAGTTGAATATATAAAACTATTTGATATTGGATTATTATAGTTTATTATTTCATCATATAAATTAGTATTACTATTATTATTTCTACTTTGAAGATTATTATATTCAATATTTAAATTATCATTTTTATTTCTTTCATAATTATAATTATTGTCATTACGATTTGCATCTAAATGATTATAATTATTGTCATTACGATTTGCATCTAAATGATTATAATTATCTGTTTCATATTTTTGTGAATAACTTATAGTATTATTGTATAAATTTTTCAAATTTGTTAAATTGCAAAAATCAATTGAATTACTATCATAAATAGAATTATTGAAATGTCTTTTTTTTGGTATAGATGGTTGTTCATTTTTATCAAAATTTTCTCTATTTGAATAATATGTATTTGATTGTGCTTGTGCACTATTAGAATCTGGAATTATTTTTCGATTTTTACTACAACAAAAATAATATTTTTTTTTTAAACTGTTGTCATTAGCATAACAATAAGTTAACAACCCAATCAATAATAAAAATATTAAAAATCCTATCAATAATTTAAACAAATTTATTTTATCATAATTATAATTATTTAAATTTGTATTATTGGTTGTAGTATCATTATAAATAAATAATTCATAAGTGTTATATGTTGATAACGTAGATGTTTGTGTTGTTGATAACGTAGATGTTTGTGTTGTTGATAACGTAGTTGTTTGTGTTGTTGATAACGTAGATGTTTGTGTTGTTGATAACGTAGATGTTTGTGTTGTTGATAACGTAGATGTTTGTGTTGTTGATAACGTAGATGTTTGTGTTGTTGATAAATAATTGTAATTAGCTTTATCAAATATTAATTTATTTTGATCATATATTATAAACTCATAAATACCATAGTTATCAAATAACTCAAATGCAAAATTATTTAATGATGTGTTTACATTACTAATTAAACTTTTGTTATAATAAATTTCAATAATATTTCCACCTTCAAAATTTATATTGTTCCACAAAAAACTTATTTCACTATTGTTTATAATGTATGGGAAAATATTAATACCAGTAGTCTTAAGATTATTTACAATCCTTGTTATTCCAGTATTATTTTCTACCATAACTAATTCTAAATTAGTATTTTTATAATTTTGAAGATATTGTGGAATATTATAACTATAAAAATTATTTTTCATTATAAAACTATCAATTACATTTTGATTTTCATCTTTTAAAGTGCAATTTACTGGCTCTAAAAATCCATTTGTATTTATATTTATTATAGTATTAGGCATAAAAACATTATCTTCTGTTGGATTTGTAATATTTACATTTGATTTTAATTGAAAGGTATTTCCTAAAATATTTATTTGATTATGACCTAATGTTGCAGAAAAAGGATTACTACTATTTGATAGCAAAAATTGAAATGTTATACTATCTAATGGATATTTATTTAAATCATATGGTGGTATCCAGTTTAAATAACCATTATTTACAATTTCTGAACTTAAAATATTACTATTATGTGGATATCTAACAATTATTTCATCTTGAAGTAAAAAAACATTAATATTATCTTCTGTAAAATTATTTTGCCAAGAAATATTTAAATTATTATTTACAAAATGAATAGAATTTTCAGCAGGACTAAAAATACTACTAAAAACATAAGGAATAAAAAAATTAAATATCATTAAATTTATACTTATTTATCTTTTAAATTAATTTATATTACATTAATATTTATAGAATTTGATTTATTAGGGGACCATTTTGGATATTTCTTGCAAAAAACATTTATTGAATGACCCTCAAGACTATTTTCTTCAATTGAATCATTAATATAATTTTCAAAATTAGAATTATTACATATAAATCCGAGTCTATTATGAGGTGATGTAATTTGTAATACTTCTTCTAATATATTTTCACTATAATATGATATTTTCCAAAGATTAAAGGGTGTCATCGTAATCGATATTATGTCTTTTAAAAATATTAATCCTTTAAATGTAAAATTTTTACATATCTTTTTATAAACCCATGTTCTATGTGCATTATTAATAAAATCTTCTTCTAAAAATGTATATTTTGACAAATCCTCTAAAACTTCTTCAGGCGATCTCTTTTTTTGATAATTCATGTAATTTCTGAAAAGAGCAATTAAAGGTGTCAAAATACCAATAATCCACAAAACCGGTTTATTTGAGAAAATTATCAAATTTACTAGGATTCTGTCATTTATAATTGATAAAAATATTAATACAAGAAATATTGAACTTAGTAAAAATATAAGCAGTCTAAATATAATAACAACCATTTTATTTTTGAATAAGGAAATATATTCACTAGAATATTTTTCGATTATTCTAATTCTTTCATCATATTCGTGTTGTAATTCATTATAATATCTTAGTCTCCACTTTTCACGATTGCTATAACCTCTTGAAACTATGGTCTTTGGATTATTATAAAATAGCTCACCATAGCTAAACAAATGATAAAATGTTACTAATGTTAATATAAATGGCATACAAATTAAATTAATTATTGAGATGAATCTCATTTTAAGTCTTATTTTATTTGAATATTTACCTTTTTCTGTAAAAATATTATCGTTTATCTTGAAATTATTATTATATACTGAAAAAAATATACAAAAGTATAAATTCCATTCTAATAATTTATTTAATGATTTAATTTGTAATACATTATTATTCAAAAGATATAAAAAGTAATTATCCTTTGAACAAATAATATTATTTATATAAAATATATCTAAATTTTGATTTGTTTTTTCAGTTACGTTATTTATTATAGTATTCCATTCAATATAATCTAATTCTCGATCTGTTATTTTTAACGTATTTTTGTAATATATACCAATATTTTTATAAACATATATGTCGTCAACTACACTAATTATTTTCATGAAACTTATAATGTAAAAAAATATTAGCAATATCCATATAAAATAGTTTATATTAAAAAAGTTAGTAATATTTATAAAATCTTGAATATTTTTGTTTGAATCAAGTGTTATAATACCATGCAAATCAACACAGTTTCCAAAAAACAATATAAAAAATACTATAAAATTAGATACAACAATATTTATAATCTGATTTGATATCAAATTATAATAGCCTTTAAAAGTATAATAGTTATATAATTGATGTATAAAAGTAGTGTTGTTATAAAAATCATTGTTTACCTTCAAAAAACTTTTGCTAAAAATTAAAGAGCTATTGCTTAATTTTTCCCACATAATACATAAGATAAAAAGAAAAGATTTAAGTTATTTTGCTTATTAAATAATTATTTTCTTTTAATGCAATATTTTCTTCTTTTAGCACTGTTTTTCTTGTTTTTCTTGTTTTTCTTATTTTTCTTGTTTTTCTTGTTTTTTTTTGTCGATTTTTTGGTATATCCTCCCGTTAAATTATTTTCAGGCGGTTCTTGTAATTGTATATTTATTGGAGATGGGGTTGTTATATTATGTCCTTCATAAAATCCTAAATCAACATCCATTGTTTCAATAATATAGTCCATTTTTTGAGAAAATTTTTTATAAGACTCATATTCTGGAATATCTAATATATTATAACAAGTATGCGATTGTGGTAATCTATCAGAATTTTGAACTATATTAATTTCTAATTTTGGATTGCTTGGAATAATACCTTGACTTGTCCAAAATTTTAATAAATTTTTAATTTTTTTATCTTGTAATTCACTATTATTAATATTCATATTTATCTTTAAAAAGCTTATATCTTCTGAATAATAGACATCTTTTTTATTGCTAGGAAAAAATTGTTTAGAGAATAATAAATTATGTTTGTAATCTTTAACTTTAAAATTTATACGTTGATTATCTTCAATTGTTGTATAATATGATTCACTAAGTGTATCAAATTGATTTAAAAATATTGTATTATTAATTATTGTTCTATCTTCAGATAAATATGAAATAAAAAGAGGTTCATCCAATTCATTATCAAAAGGATTAAACCATATTTTTGCCCCTATATTTTTTTCTAATCTGTATACAGATACAATTTTAAACATATCTTTTTGTCTAGGAATAGTTTTATATAATTCTTTATTTTCTTCTAAAAATAATACCATATCACTCATCATATCTATTTTTGTTGCCGTGTATTCATTTGGTTGTGTATAAAAATCAATTGTAATTCTTGAAGTATCAAAACTAAACATATTAAGAATGTAAGTTTCATAATATAATGAAAATTTGTCGATTACTTTTTTTCGACTTAAACCTGAGAATTTAACATTTAACATTTCTTTCCAAGAAATATTTTTTCCAAAAAATAATTTTTGTAACATACCACAAGTAATATTATCAGTTTCAAAACTTTTTTTTAAAGTATCTTGATTAGTAATTAGATTAAATCCTTCTGAAAAATAAAAATATTCTTTTAAACAATTGTTTTCATAATACTCTAAAACTTTTAGATAAAGTTGTGCAAAAATGTTTTCTTTTGTAAATGTATCAGCTTCATCTCCAAATAAATCTAAATATTTTTCTTCACTATAATAACTAGTATATCCAAAATTATATAAAATTGTATCATCTAATTCGTCAGTAGTTTCTTTAATAGAGTATATTTTTTTTTCAGAATCTATCAATGAACATTTAATACCAATTAATTCATTGTATTTTTCTTCATTATCTAATTTTAAACATGCAAAAATATCTACCCAATCTAAATAGTGATTTTTTAATAACCTATTAATTAAATAATATGATAAATTTAATTTAGGAATACTTATTCTATCAACTTTTCCATAATCTACAAGCCGTGAACCATTATCTATACTTATTATTTTTGATAATAAAGCTCCGGCTAATTTATAAGAATCTTCAGTATCTATTTTATATCTTGAAAAACTATTATATTTTTCGTTATCTTTAGTTATTACTAAAGGAACTTGTAGATTTATATTATCACATTTTTCAACTTTATCATTCCAAAAACAATCATCTTTTCTAGAAGCTGATTGTTCAACTTGACAAATTGATTTTGGTAAATTTATACATTGTTGTAATTTTTCAAGATTTTTAGGGACAGTCATTTTACTATCTTCATATACTTTTACCTGTCCTTCTACATTAATTTCATTATCTTTTTTAAAAATATTACTTAAAAATGTATTTGATAATTCATTACCCAAATGTTCAAAAAAACTTGGTCGTATCCCACCATCATCAATACCAGTATCTAATAATCCAAATTCATCATTACCAAAATATTCAACTCTCAATAAAGGAATTGAATTAAATTTTTCAATAAAATTGTCTTGTTTTATTAATTTTTTGAAAACTTCTAATGTATCATTATGGTCTAAATCTTTTATATTAAACAATCTTTCAAAGTATTGTTTCATATAAAAATAATCTTGTTTAGATTTATAATCATTATAAAATTTATTATATTTAAATATTTTAAAATTTCTTCTATTTTTTGAACTAATTTTTTCTGGGGTTATCAAAAATTCAATATTATTTATTCTTTTGTTATTATAAGAATGTTCTGTAATTAATGAATAATTTGACGCTTTTATATGTATTTTTGTATCAATAAATTCAAATTCCGACCCAGTATACTCTAAAATACTATCAGATATTTTTACATATTCACTTTCAGAAAAAGTTTTTTGAAATAATTTATTTAATGCTCCATCTGTATACCGAAGTAAACACACATACGAGATTTCTTCCTTTAAAGATTTATTATATGAAGTAAAATAACATAAAATATATTCATTTTCAACAAATTTATTTATTTCACCTTCTATATTGGGTCTTAATGTAAATAACATATTAAGATTAAATTCTTCATATTTATATTTTTTTTGAATTGAATCAAAAAATCCTTTTTCTATTAAATTTTCTTTATATTTATTCTCGCATAAATAAAAGGTTCTTTCAAATTTATATTTACCTAGTGTATAATTATTTGGTAAATAGTCTTTATGAAAACAAACTACAATATGATATAAAAAATCAGGAATATGTTTTACTGAACTTGTAAAATCATTATTACTTACATTACTTACATTACTACTATTATAAGTATTATAATTATTATAACTATCTGCATAATTTTGCCATTGTTGATGACTATTATTTGGATTCGATACCAAATTATTATTTATTCTTTGACTATGTAAAGGTTGTGGTTGTGGCAACATTGGTGGTGAAGGAAAGTCATCATGTGAAAATAGTAATGATCCACCATTTAATCCTTCTGATGGAACTCTATCAATATCAATTTGAGGTGTATTAATTATTCTCTGAG
>Ga0257126_1001556_pt1 | contig 16176 bp, 11 predicted proteins | sample SI060_120mmetaG_FD_190151 | JGI IMG/M metagenome (GOLD analysis project Ga0257126, IMG submission 190151) | Marine microbial communities from Saanich Inlet, British Columbia, Canada - SI060_120m | ecosystem: Environmental > Aquatic > Marine > Inlet | place: Canada: British Columbia | collected... | reverse complement strand
TGCAGATTTACGTTGGGAGACGTCAACCACGTATGATGTCGGTTTGGAGTACGGATTTTTCAACGACCGTGTAACTGGGGAATTGGCGTGGTACCACAAGGAAACCAACGATATGTTGCTCAACGTAACTCTACAGGGCTCCACAGGATTTGGCTCTTGGTGGGATAACGTAGGTAGCGTATACAATACAGGGGTTGAGTTTGCGATAAAATCTCGCAACATCGTAACGGACAACTTTAGTTGGACTACGGATTTCAACATTGCGCGCAATACGAACCAGATTACTTCGATCGGACAGTATTCGCCGGATGCGGTGAGTGGCGGAACGAACGATACGCGTGTAGTAGTGGGAATGCCCATTGGTACAAATTACCTGGTACAATTCTCGCACGTTGACCCAACGAACGGGTTGCCGGTTTATTTGACCAAAGACGGTGAAGAGACGTACACTTGGGATCTTCAAGACCGTGTTGCAGTGGGCAATGTGATGCCGGATGCGATCGGCGGGTTGACCAATACATTTAATTATAAGAATTTAGAATTCAGTTTCTTGTGGGTCTTCACGATCGGTGGGGACATCTACGACAGCTCTTCGAAGCGCCAAATGGGCGTGGTGACGGATTGGAACATGCGTACCGATCTTTTTGACCGCTGGCAGCAGCCGGGCGATGTAGCGACGTACCCTAGGCTAAGCCGTGATTACCGCACCTATGGTGCGAATACAGAATGGATCAACACCAACCTTTGGCTGCACGACGGAACGTATGCACGTCTGCGTAACGTGAAGTTGAGCTACCGCGTCCCACAGAGCAAGCTGAAAAACATTAAAGGCATGACCGTGAATGTGACGGGTACCAACCTTATCACGTTGACCAACTTTATCGGTTTGGATCCTGAGATCGCTCGTGATTTCGAGAATGCGACAGATAGAAACATGTCTCCGAACATTACGTACCTCACGCCACCGCAAGAAAAAACGGTGAATCTGGGTGTAAACATTAACTTTTAATACGCGCGAATCATGAAAAATTTGAGAGTATTTATAGCGCTAATCGCCATTGCAGTAGGAAGTTCTTCTTGTGAGCGAATTTTGGATTTTCAAGCGAACAGCGATAGCCAAATTCCGGCGGATTCGGCCATTCTAAACATTCAGGACGCAGAAGAGCTTCTGGTAAGTGTCTATGATGTGGCTGCGAACGCCTTTAACGGTCGTTTTCAAAACATTCCTGAGGTCATGTCTGACCACATCGCGGATCCGTTGGGCCTCAATGGAGAGTATGCCCAGATATGGCGTTGGACGTCGTCGTTCTTCAATGGATCTTTTGGCGGGGAATACCGTGATGCGTACATCGCCATCTACCGGGCGAACACATTGATTGAAGAGGTTGCAGATCTTGATGGCGCAACAGCCGACACCGTTGCTCGTATTACGGCGGAAGCAAAGTTCATTCGTGCATTGAGCCATTATCACGTGGTTCGAATTTGGGCTTTGCCGTATGGATACACTTCAGACAACAGTCATTTGGGGATTCCATTGAAAGTGAGTGCGGATCAGACCCCGCAGATGCGCGCGACAGTTGGAGACGTCTATGCACAGATTGAGCAAGATCTTTTGGACGCAGAGGCAGATCTTCCAGCATCAAACGGAATTTTCGCAAACCAAATGGCAGCGAAAGCACTTTTGGCCAAAGTCTATTTAGAGATGGGCGATTTCGCTAACGCGAAAACAAAAGCGGCTGAGGTAATTAATTCGGGGACCTTTTCCTTAGACCCGTTGTTGACCAATCGCTTTGCAGACCATGCCAACGCAAATCTTCCTGCAGAATTCATCTTTACTTTAGTAAGTACAAACGAGAGTTCAGCGACGGATACGATCGTAGATGAGCGCGGAATGGGCTTTACCTGGAACTACCGTTCCGACGATCCTAATGCGAATCCAGCATTGAAAGCAAGCCAAGCATTATATGTCGAGGCAACGGCCGACACGAATGATCTTCGTGGGCAATTGTGGTATGAGGCGCGCAATGCGGGAACTCCTGATGAATTTTATGTGGTGAGCAAGTTCGACGGGAGTTTTCTTGACGTACCGTTGCTGCATTTATCGGACCTATACCTCATTTATGCAGAATGTAATGTTCGTTTGAACGGCGATAGTGACGGTTCTGGATTGGCAAAAATAAATGCGTTGCGTCAACGCGCAGGTTTGACAGATTTAAGCAGTTTATCGCTTGCAGAAGTAATGCAAGAGCGCCGTTTAGAATTAGCTTTTGAAGGCGACCGATTATTCCAACTCAAGCGTCAAGGTGTATTGGGTGAGATCCAAAAGATTCGTGGCGTGGATTGGGACTGCCCAGGTATGGTGCTGCAATTCCCTAATTTTGAGGGAACGGCGCAAGGTTTTGTATATAACGAAGAAGGAGGCTGCAACTAAGCAGAGAAGCATATGAAAGCAAGAATTATAACAATGGTCGCGGCGGCATTTTTGGCCCTCGGCGCATGTAAGCCAGAAGTAGGATCAATCGGCCCTAGCTATGAGGCAGGCGCAGGTATTCTCGGAACGTGGGAACTCACCATGGTCGAGCAAACCGACGTAACGCTTCCCGTGCCGGAAACGCGCGATGTCAGTGACTTATACGTAGATGCCCAGAACAAATGGGTGGTCGCGTTTAACAGTGACAGCACGTATTCTGTAAACCAGCAGGGTCCCGGTTTTGACGTCTTTGGCAATGGCGGAACTTGGAGATACAACACACCAGACTATCCGTCCGAACTTCATTTGACCCAGGACTCCGTAATGGTGGTTTTGCCCCTAGGCAACATGCCAAGAAGCATTGACCAGAACGTAAGTTTCTTATATGCTCGCGAGCGTTGCGACAAGCCGAGCGTTTCTTACCAATTAACGTTTACTCGTAAATAAGCCCTTATTATGAAAAGAATAAACACACTTTTACTCTTGACTTTGGGCCTTTCAGCAAGTGCTCAAATCACGACTGTTCCAGATGAAAATATCGATCCGGCAGATTCATTAGAAATCATCTTTGATCCAGCGGCACTGGATTTGGCCGTAGGTCATCAAGATTTATTGAAGCAAGCGGTCGATGCAGGCGAAGACATGTACATATGGACGTGGAAGCCCGCCACCCACCCTGACGGACATCCTTATGTCAATGGTACGGGGTCTGCACCTTGGAAGAACTCGAATGAAGCGATGAAAATGACGAAGAATTCAGACGGGACGTTCTCTTGGAAAATTGTTCCTACGCTTTTCTATGAAGTAGACGCAACCACGGTGTATGCGGAAGACATTCACTTTCTTGTTAAGGCAAAAGACGGCGGTGGTTACGGCGACCCTGACGTTAAAACAGACGATCAGAGTATAGCAATTGACCCTCCGGCCACAGACCGCAATGTCTTTTACCATTTTCCAGCTAAGGTTATGGCAGACGATGTCTTGACCTTGCGTTATGAAAATTGGCGCGAAGAAAAGCCGAGCATGCAAAATTTGGCCGCTGACGATTGTTACATGTACGCTAAGGTTACTTATACAGACGGGACTTTCGATCAAATTGAGAATACCTTCAACGTAGGAAGTAATCCAGATTTACAGATGGATTATTTGGAAGACGGAAATTTCCAAATGCGTCTTATTCCGCAAGAATTTTTTAATATCCCAGCGAACAAGACGATCGATTATCTAGAATTTATAGCCATGAGAAAAGTGTTTGCTACTGGAGCTGACCGAGTAACAGAGGCGGTAAATGTTCAGATTGAGTGCCAATAAACGTGATATTCGTTCACTAATAAACCCGGCCAACACCGGGTTTTTTCTCTTTGTAACCAACTACATGGAAACGTATGCAACAGAAACCTAAACTCAGCTTTTGGCAGATTTGGAACATGAGCTTTGGCTTTTTGGGGATCCAATTCGGTTATGCCTTACAAGGCGGTTTTATGAGCCGGATCTTTGAAACACTGGGTGCCGATGAGCATAGCCTGCCTTTATTATGGATTGCAGCACCGCTCACTGGGTTGATTGTTCAGCCGATTATTGGGCAAATGAGTGACAATACCTGGCATTCCCGTTACGGCCGACGCCGTCCTTATTTTTTAATTGGCGCCATTCTAGCTTCAATCACATTACTCTTTGTGCCGCACAGCTCAGCCCTTTGGATGGCTGCCGGGGGACTTTGGATTTTAGATGCATCCATGAATATTTCTATGGAGCCTTTCCGTGCGTTAGTGGCAGATAAGTTGCCGGACAGTCAACGCAGTTTTGGTTTCGTCGTGCAAACCTTGATTATTGGGGTAAGCACGTGGGTAGCCTCGAACTTACCGCTTTTGGTTAGCTCTTTAGGCGTGAGCAATGAAGCCGATCCAGGCGTAGTTCCCATGTCAGTGAAGGTGGCGTTTGGTATTGGCGCGGTAATTTTTTTGTTGGCCATTCTTTACACGGTCTTTACGACTGATGAGTATCCTCCTGAAGATATGGACGCGTTTCGGGCCGAGCAAAAGGAGAATGCTGGCTTGATCAATACCCTCCGTGAGGTTGGAAAAAATATTGGAAACATGCCCTTGACCATGAAGAAATTAGGTGTGGTCCAATTCTTTTCCTGGTTTGCATTCTTCTGCATGTGGTCCATGGCAAATCCCGCACTCACCGATCATATCTATGGTGCTGCAAAGCCAGAGGCTATTGAATTTGCTACGTCGACGGCAGCACAGATTGACGCCTACCAATTGGCGGACAAAGCCTTTAATGATGCTTCAAATCAGGTTGGTTCCCACATGGGAAATTATGGTTTGAGTTCTATGCTCTTTGCCTTGCTTCTTACTTTCTGGACAGCGAAGCGACGTATCAATCGTAAGTACGTTCACATGTTCAGTCTTTTTGCTGGGGCTTATGGTTTTATAAGTATGTACTTCATCACAGAACCGTCAATGTTAACGTTGTCATTTGTATGTATTGGTTTTTCTTGGGGCTCCATCCTCTCAATGCCGTACGCCATGTTAAGCTCGACCTTAGACCCAAATAAAATGGGGGTTTACATGGGCATATTCAATATGTTTATTGTGATTCCACAGATTGTGGCGGCGACGTCCTTGACCGTCATATATAAGAGTTTATTTGGGGCAGAGCCGATCAACGCTATGTTGCTAGCGGGCGCATCGCTAGTCATTGCGGGCTTCGCGAATTTATTGATCACCAATAGGCACGCAGTAACCTATACACCGTCGGAGTAAACGTATAGGTTTCTCCCCGTTACGGGTAATGAATAGCAAAGAAAAAGGCCTCCAAATCGAGGCCTTTTTTATGGATTAGATTTTTTTCTTCTTCCTGAATTCTCGTGGGGAGCAGCCTTTAATTTTAAGAAAGGCGCGGTTGAAAGAGGAACTGGAGTTGAAGCCACTTTCAGCGGCTACTTCAGTCATGGCTTTGCTCGTGTTAATCAATAGGTTGGAGGCGACGGTGGTGCGCAGTTGCATGAGGTAATCTACGAAAGTAAGGCCTGAGGTTTGACGGAACCAGCGGCTGAAGCTTTGTTCCGTCATGCTGGCGATATCTGAGATTTCGCTCAGGGTGATGGTGTTTTGGTAGTGGTCTTGGATGTATTTAGAGACGCGTTCCATTCGGCGACTGAGCTTTTGACTCATGACGTTGGAATAGGCGTTGTTTGTGGAGACAGTGAGGAAGTCAGGGCGGTCGGCGATCATGGCCATGAGGTTGAAAAATGCGCCGATGCTGCGGAGGGGGTCTTTGCCGACGATGGTGGTGAAGGCTTGGTGTTCGGCGGGGTTGAATTGGCCCAAATTAATGCCATAGCTCATGGCGCGGAACAGGCGCTGAAGAGAGGCACTTTCTTTGAAGCTGTTGAGCCATTCTTGGGTGAATTGGAGCCCCCAGCATTCTTTTTCCATCTGCACATCTTCCTCTTCCGTACTGACGAAGTTATGCGGGAGATAAGGACCTAAGAGGAACGCCTGCCCAGGCTCAAACTCTATCGTTTTGTTGCCAATGAAGGCAAGGCCTTTGCCTTTGACAATGTAGGTGATTTCGATTTCTGGGTGGTAGTGCCAATAGTCGGTGAAGATGGACGGGAAAGCCTGTCCAGCCTTTTGTGCCAAGATATAGCTGTTATAGCTGCGGTCCTGTTCGGCAATGCGGATATTTTCAATGGTGGCTTTCACGCTACAATAGTTCTATTATTTGAGCTTCCCAGGGCTCATATTTGTTCTCGTCCTGCTCACCCGCGTTGGTGAAGGTTCGCCGCTCGTCTGAAGCGTTGATGACTAACCGCCAGGTTCCTTGTTCCGAGGTGATCCAGAGCACGTACCAACCGTCTTTGGGGACGGCTTGCATGATGCTGGTTTTGCCGCGTAGTTTTCGGGAAGCGCCCAATTCTTGACACAAATCTAATAAATCTCCGCCTATTTTATCAAAATTAGGGAACTCGCCTTCAAATCCAGGCATGTCCTCTCGAATGGCGCCATGGTCCTCGTGCCCACTAAGGCCCAATTCCGTTCCGTAGTACAAGACCGGTATTCCTCTCATGGCGTACAACAGGGTCAGTGCGCTTTTGAGTTTGGTGGTGTCTTGGCCAAATTGGCCCAAAAACCTCCCTTCATCATGGTTGTCCAAAAAGATGATCAGGTCGTCCGGATGCTCGTACAAATAGTCGCTCACCAATCTATAATACAACTCCCCCGCGCCGGTATTCCAACCAAATTGCTCATGCTCCACCGCGCTGTACATCCTGTGAATGGCGCGCCACAGGGTAAAGTCAGTTACCGCATCATTATGGGAAAAATGCCCCTCGTACATCTTATTAGGAGCGAAGTAGGCCTGCGACGCTTCGCTGTAGGACCAAGTCTCTCCAAAAATGAAAATGTTGGGGTAGAGGCGCTTGAGTAATTGGTTCATCTTCCGCAAAAACAGTGGATCCGAAAAGGCGTAGGTATCGCAGCGCAAGGCGTCTACCTCAAACATCTCGATGTACCACAGTGTCGAATAACGCAAGTACGACGCGGTCAACGGATGCGTTTGATCAAGATCGGGCATCGCTCCCGCAAACCAACCGTGCTCAAAGGCCTGTTTATCCTGAGCCAAAGCATGCGGATCGGCCAAGGCGGAAAACCTAAAATTTGAATAGGGAATGCTGCCGTCCGGATTGAAATGCACCATGCCGGAATCCGGCAAATTGCGGTGCAAATAATGCTCGACGCCCCAATGATTGTACACGATATCCATGATGTGCTTCATCTCTCTTTGATGAAGTTCAGTGGCCAATTCCCTCAACGCATCATCCCCACCGTACCTAGGATCCACGCGATAATGGTCCGTGATGGCATATCCGTGGTAGCTGTCGCGCATCATGTCGTTTTCCAACACCGGGTTGAGCCAAAGCGCCGTAGCGCCCAAACTTTCAATATAATCGAGCCCCATCTGAATGCCCTGCAAGTCCCCGCCATGACGGGCATAGGGTTCTGAACGATCCACGCCTCGCTCGCGCATGCCCGGCACATCATCATTTGAAGGGTCGCCGTTGTGGAACCTATCCGGGGTAATGAGGTACACCAAATCCTGGTCGCTCAAACCCTGCGGCTGGTGGCCACTGCGCTCAAGGAGCGGGAAGAAAAAATCCTTGGGCCCGATGGTAATATTGAAACCGTCTTCCTTAAAACCCGACCGGATCCACAGCTTCACCAGTGAATAGCGGTCGCCGTAATGTGTGGTTTGGAGCACCTTACCCACCGGTTTTTCAACCTGTGCCGCCCACTTCAATAGCCCCTCGCCTTGCAGCAAAATCTCCACCGTATCTAAGGGGTGGTCGATCCACCAGTTTGGTGGGTCCATGCGCTGCACCGTTTGCCCTTTTACTGAGAAACTGGCAACGAGCAGCGTAGTGAGGAAAACGGTTATAAGAGCAGATTTCTTCATTTCTTGCGGAAATATGCAATAATATGGTTAAAAACCGGCCAAAACTGGCTTAATAGCTGTATTTCTTTAGACTAACTTTGAGGAGTACGAAGTACATTTAATAATCAATCTATCATAATTATGAAAAAACTCTACGCTTTAGCAGCTGCTCTCTTTATCGGAGGTGTTGCAGTTGCACAAAATGATGTTTCATTTGCTGTTGACATGAACAATTATTCAGGAACATTCACGACCGTTTATGTTAGTGGTGATTTTAATTCTTGGAGCGGAAACTCAAACGCATTGTCTGACTCAGATAATGACGGTGTTTGGACAGGGACAATCTCTGTTACGGCCGATTCTATAGAATGGAAATATAGCTTAGATAATTGGGCAGCAAGTGAGCAATTAACATCGGGCAGTTCTTGTACTAAAACCACAAGCGGATTTACAAACCGATTTGGCGAGATTTTAGGAGATACGACTTTTGCGCAAACCTGTTATGAGGAATGTACATTGTGTAGCTCGGTACCTGTTTTGCCTACCTACGATATTACTGTCAACGTTGACGTAAGTTCAATCGCAGCTTGTGGAACAGTAGACTCAGTAACACTTGCCGGTCCTATCAATGGGTGGGGCGGAGAGCTTATGTCTGATCCTGATGGCGACGGTGTTTGGTCAATCACATACAACGATGTTGATTCAGGTGATTTTCAGTTCAAGGCACGTTTCCATGAAAACGGCAATACCAACTGGGAAGGCGGTGGTAACAAAATCATTACCGTTAGCTCTGATTCAGTAGTGGCAACCCGTTGTTTCGGTAACGATACGTACGGCCCTTGTACTGCCGTTCCAGCTACGGCCGATGTCACGTTCATTGTTGACTTTACGCAAGCGGCATTTACGCCAGCGGACACTATTTATTTGATGGGCGCGTTTACGCAATGGGATGCAAATGCTGTAGCTATGGTTCCCCATTCTGTCCCTGGTCAATACATTGCTACTGAAGCAAACTACTGTCCAGGCACTATGGAGTACCGTTTCTCAAACGGAGATCCAACCAATACTTCAAATCACGAGCCGGTACCTATGGCTTGTGGGGTAGATAATGGTGTAGGTGGATACAATCGCTTTTTCGCTCGTTCAGGTAGTGCAGATACGGTACAACACATCTTTGGTCAGTGTTCATTCATCGCTGTCGAAGAAGATGCGCTTTCTGGTGTAAGCATTCGTCCTAACCCTATGAACGAAAGCGCAACCATTGCCTTAGGGAATGTAGGTCGTTATTCAGTTCGTGTATTCGACATCACTGGCCGTGTGGTTGCTGGTTTCGATAACGTACAAGGCAATATCACTTTAGAGCGCAACAACATGGTTAGCGGCATGTACTATGTAAACATCGCTGATGCAAATGGCGCCACGAAAACATTAAAGGTTGTCGTTGAGTAAACAGCGCCTTTTCAATTAATATCTAATCCCCCGCGGCCGCAGGCCGCGGGGGATTTTTTGGCAAAAAAAAAAGCGCGCCCATAGGGCGCGCTTTACATTTATAATAGAATATGAGGAATTAGTGCAGAAGGCCGTTCTCTACAGCGAACCGAACCAAACCAGCAGTATTATTCATTCCCAATTTATTCAAGATGTTTTGGCGGTGATTGTCGATCGTGCGTTTCGACAAGAATAACTTTTTCGCGATTTCTTCATTGGTTAATTGGTCGGAGATGAATTTGAGTATTTCAATCTCCCGCTTACTCAAGCGCGCTACAGCAGGGTTATTGCTATGAAATTCAGCGAAAGTCTTGCCTAAAATCCTGCGTTCAATGAGCGAATTTGCAATATCTAGGGCGTAATACAATCGGCCGTCAATAATGGCCGTGATGGCTTTAATGAGCTCGCTTGTATCGACACTCTTTCTAATGAAACCTTTAGCTCCAGCTTTGAGCATTTGCTCAACTACGTTCATATCATCAGATTCAGAGAACCCTAAAACAGATTGCTCTGGGGCCAGGCGCAAGATTGATTTAATGAGATCAGCACCCGAATGTTTGCCCAATTGGGAATCCGTAATGATCAGATGAAAGGACTGTTGATCGACCAATTTTAGGGCATCTAGAATGTTTCCGGCTTCCTTAACTTGGAACGAATACGATTCAAACTTGCCCATTTCCAGCATGGTTTTAATGCCGTCTCGTACAATAGGGTGGTCGTCCACTACGAGAATACTAATGGTTTTGTTCATATTTAACATGTAAGCGAACTTCTAAGGTAGTAAAAATGCTTAATCTGCATCGATTGAGAGCGTATTAATCACTCAAAATCGAAAAAACGTAAGTATTTAGGCTTGTGGTTATTCACAATGTGCTGTCAATAAAATAAATCGCTATATTTGTCGAAACTTTTTGACGTACAAAAGGGGGACCTCGAGTCCCCTCTTTTATTGGCGGTAATTTATGGAATACGATAAAGTAGCGACAGCATTGACAACGGCGGTAGAGGAAAACGACGCCTTTTTGGTTGATCTTGAAATCAAACCAAATAATGTTATTGTGGCTTACGTTGATGCGGATTCCGGACTAACGATGGAGCAGATTAAGATGATCAATCGCAAGATGGAGTCTTTACTGGATCGCGATGAAGAAGATTTTAATTTGACGGTGAGTAGCCCAGATTTGAATCGGCCTTTAAAAATTTGGCGTCAATACAAAAAGAATGAAGGACGCTTTTTGAAAGTGAAGTACGACGATCGGGAAGACGAAGGTCAACTCATTGAAGTAGCCGAAGAGTACATTGTGCTCAGCGTGCCACAGAAAAAGAAGAGCGAACCCAACAAAGAATTAAAAATTGAATTCACGGCGCTTACCGAAGCAAAAGTGGCAATTAAGTTTAAATAGGATTATTCAGATATAAACAATGGAAAATCAGGCGATTATTGAGAGCTTCCTCGCGTTTAAGGAGGAGAAAAATATCGACAGAATTACACTCATGGCATTCATCGAAGAGGCCTTTCGCAATCAGTTGCGTAAAAAGTACGAAGACGATGAGAACTTTGATGTGATTGTTAACCCCGATAAAGGGGATTTGGAGATTTGGCGTAACCGTACAGTAGTTGAAGACGGTGCTGTTGAGGACGATAACATGGAAATCGAACTCAGTGCAGCGTTGAAAATTGAGCCAGATTATGAAGTAGGTGAAGAAGTTTCTGAAGAGGTCAAATTGATTGATTTGGGCCGCCGATTCATTTTAGCGTTCCGTCAAAACTTAGTCAGTCGCATTCAAGAGCACGACAGCTCTGAATTGTTCAAACGTTACAAAGATTTGGAAGGTGAGATCATTACAGGTGAAGTGCACCACGTGCGTCACCGTGAAGTGATTGTCTACGATGATGAAGGAAACGAACTCATTTTACCAAAAGACCAAATGATTGGCGAGCGTGAATTTTTCCGCAAGGGGGATTCCATCCGCGCGGTAGTCAAGGAAGTGGTATTCCGCGGTACAAAGCCTGTTGTGATCATGTCGCGGACAGACGAGCGTTTCTTGGCGAAGTTGTTCGAACAAGAAATCCCCGAGGTTTACGACGGCCTAATCACCATCAAAGGTGTGGTTCGTATTCCTGGTGAAAAAGCAAAGGTTGCGGTAGAATCGTACGACGATAGAATTGACCCTGTAGGAGCCTGTGTCGGTATGAAGGGATCCCGTATCCATTCCATCGTTCGTGAGTTGCGCAACGAAAATATTGATGTAATTAATTACACGACAAATTTACAGTTATACATCCAGCGTGCACTAAGCCCTGCGAAAGTGACCAGCCTAAATATTGATGAGGAAGCGGGTCGCGTTGAAGCCTTTTTAGCACCGGATCAAGTAAGCTTAGCTATTGGACGTGGCGGTACAAACATCCGTCTTGCCAGTAAATTGGTAAGCATGGAGATCGATGTATACCGTGACGACATTGAAATTGAAGACGATATCGAATTGGATCAATTCTCTGATGAGATTGAAGCATGGGTTATCGCTGAATTGAAAAAGATTGGGTGTGATACTGCGAAAAGCGTGTTGAAATTAACGAAAGCAGAGTTGGTTTCACGTGCTGATTTGGAAACCGAAACAGCAGAGCACATCCTAAAAGTACTTCAGAAAGAATTCGAAGACGAAGAATAAAGAAAACACCTAAAGACACTCTATGAGTAGCGTCAGATTAAGTAAAGCGACAAAAGAGCTTAACATTTCCTTAGACCGTGCGGTAGAGGAATTGGCCAAACACGGCCATGAAATTCCGAACAACCGTAACCATAAAATCACGAACGATCAGTACGAGGTTTTGATGACGGCATTTGCCGACGACCTTGCGCGGAAGAAGCGTTCTGAAGAGGTGAGTCAACAAGTAAAAGAGGAAAAAGAAATCCTCAGAGGAACGAAGGATACAGCTGAGGCACCTGTGGCTGAAGTTGCGCCTAAGCCCGCTGAAGAAGCTCCTGCTGTTGAGGCTGCTCCGGAAAAACCTGAGCCAGTAGCGGTGGAAACTCTTTCGACTGCAGAAGAGTCAACCCCAGAAGCAGCAGCTCCAGAAGCACCGAAGGCGGCACCCGTTGAACCCCAAGAAGCTAGTACTCCAGATGCTGTTGGACTCAAGGTCATGGGTAAAATTGATCTGGACGCTCAGAAGCCAAAGAAAAAGGAAGCGCCTAAGAAGCCGACCAAAGTGGCACCCACGAAAAAGTCATCTGGCGCAGGGGCACACAATGCTCCAAAGCCAGTTGAGAAGGCACCAGTAAAAGAGGAAACACCACCCACACCTGTAGACCAAGAAATCAAGACGAAGTATGTCAAGATTGACGGTCCAAAGTTTACAGGAGAGAAAATCGTGCTTCCTGTCGAAAAGCCTAAAGAGAACAAAAAGAAGCGAGCAAGAATCAAGAAGCAGGGACCCGGAGCAGCTACTCCAGCGCAAAACGACCCTAAAAACCGTAACAATACACGCGGTCCTCAGAAAAAAGGTCCTGGACAAGGACCAGGTCGCGGTCGCAAACCACCTGTTGTTGCAAAGCAGGAGTTAACAGACGAACAAATTCAAAAGCAAATCAAGGAGACCCTTGAAAAGCTCACTTCAGGTAAGAAAAATAAGGGCGCTAAAATTCGTCGTGACAAGCGTGCAGAACGTCGTGAAAGAGAAGAGCTCGCCGATATTCAAGCAGCTGAAGACAGCAAAGTATTGCAGGTAACAGAATTTGTTACTGTTACTGAGCTCGCGAACATGATGGACGCCTCAGTGAACGAAGTTATTGGTTCATTGATGGGCGTCGGTGTTATGGTAACCATGAACCAACGTTTGGATGCAGAGATGCTCGAAATGGTGGCTGAGGAGTTTGGTTTTAGTGTCAATTTCGTCGATGAGGAAGTCACGGAAACCTTCCTTGAAGAAGAAGATAAAGCTGAAGATTTAAAACCACGTTCGCCAATCGTGACTGTAATGGGCCACGTTGATCATGGAAAGACATCTTTATTGGATTACGTGCGAAAAGCAAACGTTATCGCAGGTGAAGCAGGTGGTATTACACAGCATATCGGTGCCTACAGTGTAAAAGTTCATACTGGACAGACCATTACTTTCTTAGATACTCCGGGTCACGAAGCCTTTACGGCAATGCGTGCTCGTGGTGCTCAGGTAACGGATATTGCCATTATCGTAGTAGCTGCTGATGATGCGGTTATGCCACAGACGAGAGAAGCCATCTCGCACGCGCAAGCGGCAGGGGTACCTATCGTTATTGCCATCAACAAGATTGACCGTGAGGTTGCAAATCCAAACAAGATTAAAGAGCAATTGGCACAAGAAAACGTCCTTGTTGAAGATTGGGGCGGTAATGTTCAGTGTCAAGAGATTTCTGCAAAATCAGGTTTGAATATCGAGGAGCTCCTGGATAAGGTTATTCTGGAAGCAGAGATGCTTGATTTGAAAGCGAACCCGAATAAAAATGCAAGCGGAACCATCGTTGAAGCGTCGTTGGATAAAGGACGTGGGTACATGTGTACGGCATTGATTCAATCGGGAACCATGAAAGTGGGCGATTATGTGCTCGCCGGACAACATAGTGGTAAGGTGAAAGCAATGCTCGATGAGCGCGGCAACCGTATCAAAGTGGCGGGTCCATCCACTCCAGTAAACCTTTTAGGTTTGGACGGTGCACCAACCTCTGGAGATCGTTTCATCATCATGGAAGATGAAAGAGAGGCGAAGCAAATTGCACAAAAGCGTCTGCAGCTGCAGCGTGAGCAAAGTGTTCGTTCGCAGAAGCAGATGACGCTAGAGGAAATTGGTCGCCGATTAAAGGTTGGAGATTTTCAAGAGCTCAACATCATCCTTAAAGGTGATGTGGACGGTTCGGTCGAAGCGCTTTCGGATTCATTACAGAAATTAACCACAGAGGAGATTCAGGTCAACATCATTCACAAAGGAGTCGGTCAGATATCTGAGAGTGATGTATTGTTAGCTACGGCCTCTCAAGCCATTGTTGTTGGTTTCCAAGTTCGTCCTTCTGCTCAAGCGCGTAAGCTTGCAGAAAAAGAAGAAGTGGAAATCCGCATGTATTCGATCATCTATGACGCGATCAATGAAGTTCGCGACGCCATGGAGGGCATGCTTTCCGCAGAGGTCAAAGAAGAGATCAAAGGTTCGGCTGAGATTCGAGAAACGTTTAAGATTTCGAAAGTTGGAACCATCGCAGGTTGTATGGTTACGGACGGCGTAATTGAGCGTAGTAATGATATTCGTATCATCCGCGATGGGGTTGTAGTGTACACGGGGAAACTTGGTTCACTCAAGCGCTTCAAGGACGACGCAAAAGAAGTTCGTCAAGGTTTCGAATGTGGTCTTAATATTGAAAAGTTCAATGATATCAAGGTTGGAGATATCGTGGAAGCCTTTGGATTTACAGAGGTCAAGCGTACGCTTTAAGCCGACGATTTTTCAAGAAATACAATCCCCCGGGCGCAGCGCGCCCGGGGGATTTTTTTGATTGCTACTTTACCATTTAAACAATAGTGCGCCTACAAGGAACAACGCACCGTAGACAGCGGCAATACCACCTACCCAGTACAATAAAAGCACTGGAGTGGAGGGTCCGTCTTTTATTTCTGGGTCGTCCGCAACTTTCCAAGCAACAGGCTTCCAAGCGCCGCCAGGTCGCACAGTAGCGTAAAACTCGACCAGTGTACTGCTGGATTCTGGTGAAGTCACGTACATCGTTAAGAGCCATGCGAGGGTAGTAAAGCCAACGGTGAAGAAAAAGCTGTTTGGGAACGCCCAGGCTAATCCGTAATGTGCGATGGCATAGGCGATAAATGGGGCTACAGTCGCGGTAATTTCTGCCCATGCATTGATACGCCACCAGTACCAACGTAAAATCAGCACCAAACCTAAGCCCGCTCCACACTCCATGATAAACTGCCAAACGCCAGCGATGCTGTTCATTTGAGAAGTGATTAATAAGCCGAAAACTGCAAGCAGCAGCGTTACTGCTCTAGAAATACGAAGGCTTAATCGTCTCGGGGCATTAGGACGGAGAAAACGCAAATAGAAGTCATTGATCAAATAGGAGGCGCCCCAATTTAATTGGGTGGACATGGTAGACATATAAGCGGCGAAGAATGAAGCCAATAACATGCCTAAAACTCCTTTTGGAAGGTAGTCGCGCATGATAAAAATATAGCCGAATCTATAATCTTGCTGGTACTTTAGTGCTTCCGGAAGGCGGTCTCCATAAACGGGTTCCCAGGTGGCGACCCATTGTTCGTATTCAGCCTGCTGCGCAGCGTTTAACGGCTCACAGTCATAGATACCTGTGAGGCATTCGTAGTTAATAAAGTCAGGCGTTTGCTCTGCGAGATTGTGCTGACCACCATACAAAGCGATCGCACTTAATGCGACGATAATCCATGGCCAAGGGCGCACTGCGTAGTGGCCAATTTGGAATAGCGCGCTCGCTAAAAAAGAACTGCGCTCGTCCTTAGTTGAGAGCATCCGTTGCGCGCTGTAACCGCCTCCTCCAGGTTCCGCACCCGGGTACCATGAAGTCCACCAAACCATTCCAAAGAAGGCAAGGAAAGAGGCTAATGAGATTTGGTAACGGCCACCACTTCCTCCATCCCCTACGGAAGGAAGAAAGGAGAACGTCTCTTCAGGAAGCGACGCGCGAAGGCCTGCAAGACCGCCCACTTCAGGGGCTTTTAGAACGTAATAAGCGAGGGCAATGGAGCCCGACATG
>Ga0257126_1001542_pt1 | contig 16284 bp, 12 predicted proteins | sample SI060_120mmetaG_FD_190151 | JGI IMG/M metagenome (GOLD analysis project Ga0257126, IMG submission 190151) | Marine microbial communities from Saanich Inlet, British Columbia, Canada - SI060_120m | ecosystem: Environmental > Aquatic > Marine > Inlet | place: Canada: British Columbia | collected... | reverse complement strand
AGTATTATTCCCCAACACATTACAAACTTTCCCCTAACAACACCCCCCTAAAACCGCAACACTTAAAACAGCCTTAATCCCATGTCATAGAGTAAATCGCAAGGAAATGGTCATATGGGCAATTGTGTAAAAATTGAATCGTGTTAAATTATAAAGTTAGAGTTTGGATTATATGTAATATCCTTAGGCATCATCTCTAAAGAAAAAACTATGCTATAAGACATACAAATCAGTAATTTTTGGTTTTTATCTAATATCTACTCCGAAATCAATAACGTCTATTTTTAGAGAATTATTTTCATCATCATATTCATAACTCTCAAACTCAAAACCAACAAAATGTAGAACTCCATTTTCTAAATATGGAAATAAATAGGATGTCCAAAGTGGAGATATTAACTCTTTATCACTATAAACGTTAAAATTTCCAGTACCATCATTTAACCAAATACAGTCATTTAATTTTAAACCTCTTCCATTTTCTGAATAAGAAGAGTATAGGAAAGATTCTGTTGGTTGACCTCCACAAGTCTCAGGTCTTAAGATAATATCTAAATTTCCATCGCTATTTGCATCAAAAACCTCAAACTCTAACATATTGAATTGATTACATTCAAATTTCTTTGAAAAGATAGGTGTAAAGGTTAAATCACCGTTATTTATCCATATTTCAAACGATTCTCCACTACTATTCTCTCTTGCAACACTAACATCTGAATTTCCATCATTGTTAAAATCATAAACCTGTATTGATGAAGCGTGACGATCATCGTTAAATAATTCCGTTGGGGAATTAGAGGTAAACACTTCTTTAAATTTTTCCTCTTCTACATTAAACTTATGAATACTTATTCTATTTGATTCCTGTGTACCATATGATTCTCTGTAGTCTGCTGATATGATTTCATCAATACCATCACCGTCAAGATCAAAAAGATCAAAAGCAAAAGATCTATTAAAACGATAATCAATAAACGGATTTTCATAGTTAGAATCTTCATCTTCTCCTATAAAATCGTATCCTCCAGTATCTCTTCCTAAAAAAAACTTAAATCCAACACCCAAAATGTCTGGTATATCATCAGAATTCATATTTCCAACAGATACATCGTGATAGAACCCCATTTGTTCAATACTATTTATCCTTTCCCATGATATACTTCCTTCATTGGGAGTCCCTTTAATTATATCCCCTTTCCAATTTCTCCAGTCATCTCCTATTTCGTTTGCATCTCCTAGAATAAAGAAGTCAGAATTAGAGTCAAAATTTCTAATAACCCAGGTGCTTGCTTCATCATTTTCTATTGAATAATCTGACCATCCATTATTATCATTATAGAAAACAAAAGTCTTTCCTCTTGGAGAGGTTTCTCTTATGGTTTGTTCACCATCTGATACACCAGGCACAATAAGGTATTTAAAATTATTTTTCTGATAAACAAATATTCCTGGATTTGAATTCAAAGTCATCAGTAAATCAATCTTCCTTTGATTTGGATTAATAATATTAAAACTATTCCGTGTAAAAATCATACCATTTAATCTGAAATTAGCTGTAATAGAAATGTTTTCAGTAATAGTTATTGATAATGAGGGATTTGTTGATCCGTTTGACCAACTAACAAATTGATGTTTATTATCTGGATTGGCATTAATTGTTATTTGAGTTCCTGAGTCATAAGTCCCTCCTTCACTAGAAACAGAGCCTCCATCTCCAGCTGAAACTGTTAAAGTATATTGAGTAGTAGTTTCTTCAGGCTCAGGTGTTGGCGTTTGAATAACACTAGATACAGCTGAGTCATCATCATCTGAAGAACAAGAATAATTGAATATAGATAACAGGAAAACTAAAGTTATGGGTAATAAAGCTTTCTTCATTGAATTAATTTTTTAGCGCGTGAAAATAATAAATGTTTGGGTTATATCTAAATATATACCCAATTAACTCTAAGAAAAAACCATTCTACAAAACCCACCCCCTGGTCAGGCAATCAGATAGTTTAGGAAGTTTTTAGGGTTTAAAAGAGTAAAGTCGTACATAAATCGTACAAAAAATGAGACATAAAATAAAAAACCCCTGATAATCAGTTGATTAACAAGGGTTATTGTACTCGAGGCGGGACTTGAACCCGCACGACCGCAATGGTCATTGGATTTTAAGTCCAACGTGTCTACCAATTCCACCACTCGAGCTGAACTTAAATAAAAAAGAGCGAAAGACGGGATTTGAACCCGCGACCCTCACCTTGGCAAGGTGATGCTCTACCCCTGAGCTACTTTCGCATTACTATTTCAAACTCCTGAACTGACCCTCATCCGCCTCTGGCGGAAAATGCTTTACCCCTGAGCTACCTTTAATTGTGGTGTGCAAAAATAGTAAAATCCGACATTCTTAATCAAATATTGTATTAAATTTCTTCTGATAAACCTAAAATCTTTTAACATGACCGAAAAAGAATTACGTTCAAAAGCTAAAGATATCGTGTCCTTTAAACGGCATCTTCTGACTTATTTACTGGTAATGACAGGGCTTTTTGCAATGGACTACTACGACAACGGCCATATAGAATGGGCTTATTATGCAGCAATGGGCTGGGGTGTAGGAATTCTCTCTCACTACGTCAGCATCAAAACTGGGGGAGTTTTCTCCGTTGAAAAAGAAATGGAACAATTACGGAAAAAGGGAAATTAATTCGGCTATTGCTTTAATTGCCTTTTGATTTCATTGAGTTTCATCAAAGCCTCGATAGGCGTAAGGGTATCGATGTCCAAATCTTTGATTTCCTCTCGTAGGTTTTCTAGCAGGGGGTCATCCAAATTAAAAAAGCTCAATTGCATCTCGTCCTTGCCTACTTTCAGACTTTCGGCATTGGTTTCTCCGGTATGCGATTTTTCCAGTCCTTTGAGTTTTTGGCTCGCCCTTCGGATCACAAACTCGGGCATTCCCGCCATTTTGGCCACATGGATTCCAAAACTGTGGGCACTCCCCCCCGGAACCAATTTGCGCAAAAATAAAACCTTATCCTCCAACTCCTTGACCGAAACATTAAAATTTATGATCCTAGGGAAATCGTGGGTCATCTCATTCAACTCGTGATAGTGAGTAGCAAACAACACTTTGGCCTTGGCCGGATGTTCGTGTAAAAATTCGGCAATGGCCCATGCGATAGAGATACCGTCATAAGTACTGGTTCCCCTCCCGATTTCATCCAATAACACCAAACTATTTTTAGTAATATTGTTCAAGATCGAAGCAGTTTCGTTCATCTCCACCATAAAGGTCGATTCCCCCATAGAGATGTTATCGCTGGCTCCTACCCGGGTAAAGATCTTGTCCATCACCCCTGTTTTGAGGGAGGCAGCCGGGACAAAACTACCCATTTGCGCCATCAAAACCAGTAGGGCCGTTTGTCGCAGTATGGCCGACTTACCCGACATGTTGGGACCCGTGATCATGATGATTTGTTGGGTCTCAGGATCGAGTAATAAATCATTGGCAATAAAAGGGGTTCCTGCAGGCAATTGGTGTTCAATCACAGGGTGTCGACCCTCTTTGACCTCCAATACTGTATGATCCGAAAATTCCGGTCGGGTATAATTGTGCTTAATTGCCAGGGCGGCAAAACACCACAACACATCCAAACGAGCCACTTGGCGAGCATTTACTTTTAATGGCTCTATATGGGATTGTAATTCATTTAACAACTCCAGGTACAAACGGTTTTCGATGGACTTGATCTTCTCCTCCGCCCCCAATATTTTGGTTTCGTATTCTTTTAATTCTTCCGTAATATACCGCTCTGCATTGACCAAGGTTTGCTTTCTGATCCAGTCTTCCGGCACCTTATCCTTATGGGTATTTCTGACCTCTATGTAGTAACCAAACACATTGTTAAAAGCAATTTTTAGAGAGGGGATCTGAGTGCGTTCACTCTCCCTTTCCAGCATTTGATCTAAATGATCTTTGCCCGAACGCAATAGATCCCTTAGTTCATCCAGTTCGCTATTGACCCCATCGGCGATGACTTCCCCTTTACTGAGCAAAACGGGTGCTTCTGACTTGAGGGTTGATTGAATCAAACTGATGATGGCTTTACCCTCCATAAAACCTTTGGCCCTTTCATTAAGCACCCTACTGGAGTGATCGAACAAAAAGGTCTTGATTTGATCGATTTCTTCCAATGAATTTGCCAATTGCACCAAAGCACGGGGACTGATTTTCTGAGTGGCTATTTTGGCGACAATCCTTTCAATATCAACCATAGCTTCCAGATGACGGGCAATTTGATCATAGGCATCGGTGTCATTTACCAAGGCGGCGACAAAATCCAAACGCTCTTCAATGACACTGAGATTCCTTTCTGGAAAAGCCAATCCGTGTTTAAGCATTCTGCCTCCCATGGCCGTAAGGGTTTGGTCCAAAACATTGATCAAGGCGACCCCGTTGGGACTGGTGGACTGGAACAATTCCAAATTCCGGATCGTAAAACGATCCATCCAGACATATTCCTCTTCAAATATTCTTCTGATGGAAGTGATGTGTGGAATTTGATTGTGATGCGCTTCTGAGAGGTAATGCAATATGGCACCCGCAGCAATCACCCCGGAATCCAAATTCTCTATACCAAAACCTTTCAGTCCTAAGGTCTTAAAATGAGCCGTCAAACGCTCCAAGGCATATGTCTTCTCAAAAATCCAATCCTCCAGATAAAAGACATTGAATTGTTCCCCCATCTGATCTGCAAATATCTTTTTGGAGGGTTTGGCCACCAGCACCTCAGATGGAGTAAAATTTTGCAACAACTGTTCGATTTGAACAGTATTTCCCTCAGAAACCCAATAATCGCCTGTAGAGATGTCCAAAAAAGAAATTCCTGTTTTGGTTTTCCCAAAAAATATTGCCGCTAGGAAGTTGTTTTTTTTCTGTTCTAATACTTCATCATTGAGGGATACTCCTGGAGTAACCAATTCAGTAACCCCTCTTTTGACGATTTTTTTGGTCATTTTTGGGTCTTCCAGTTGGTCGCATATCGCCACCCTACAGCCCGCCCGAACCAATTTGGGTAAATAAGTGTTCAGAGAATGGTGAGGAAATCCGGCCAGCTCGGTTTCGCTGGTACTTCCCGCCCCTCTTTTGGTCAAAATGATCCCCAATATCTTGGCGGCCCTCACCGCATCTTCTCCAAAGGTTTCATAAAAATCTCCCACCCTAAACAACAGCAAGGCATCAGGGTACTTTGCCTTGATCTGGTTGTACTGTTTCATTAAAGGGGTTTCTTTACTCGACTTGGCCACTTGTGGTTTAGGGTTTTTACGAATGTAATTATTAATAAATTCTTGCAAGAATTGGGTTTTAAAAATTTGTTAACAAGGGGGTACCGCTCATTATTTACTAATTTTATACCCATGCGAAAATTAAAAAACAACGAACTCAACCGCAAAACGGTAGCCAATTTTAAAGAGGCCCCCAAGACTCCTTTAATTTTGATCCTTGACGATGTTCGCAGTCTCAACAATATCGGTTCAGTATTCAGAACTGCTGATGCTTTTTTGATAAAAAAAATCTACCTCTGCGGGATTACGGCTACTCCTCCTCACAAAGACATCCACAAAACCGCTCTAGGTGCCACGGAATCTGTTGACTGGGAATATCGTTCGCAAGCAACAGCGATTGTAAAACAATTGCAAACAGATGGTGTAAAAGTCTATGCCATAGAACAAGCGGAAGAGGCTGTCTCTCTAGAAAAATTTACAGTCAAAACAAATGAAACCTTCGCCTTTGTTTTGGGCAACGAGGTCAAAGGCGTGTCTCAAACAACAGTCAACCTCTGCGATGGTGTGATTGAAATTCCACAAGAAGGCACCAAACATTCCCTAAACATCTCTGTTGCTTCGGGAGTGGTAATGTGGGATTTTTATCAGAAGTTTAAAACGCTTTGATGCGTTGGAGTAACATCTGATAGGCCCTTTCATCGTGGATAAAGTCCAAATCGGTCAAATCAATGCTATGGTAGGGAATTGACCATCGCTCTTTCCGATAATTTTGATAACCCTCCTCAATTTTTTCCAAATAATAAGGTGTGATTTTTTGTTCATAAATCCTCCCCCTACTTTTGATCTGTTTCATTAACTTTTCGATGGGTTGGTGGAGAAAAATCACCTTTTGCTTAAAGACTAATTGTGCGGATAAGCGCTCATAATTCGCCTTAAAATCTTGAAAATGCTTGGGAGAAAGATTGATTTTGGCAAAAACCAAAGATTTGAACAGGGAGTGATCGGCAACAGTCATTTTTAGGGCTGCGGATGCTTTAACAAAGTCGTCAAACTGACGAAAACGATCCTCCAAAAAATAATTTTCTAAGGGAAGGGCAAAACGATCGGGTTGATCGTAAAATTTTTCCAGAAAAGGATTTTTGCCGAAGTTTTCCAACAAGCTTGGGACTTTAAAATCTTGGGCGATTTTTTGAGCCAGTGAGGTTTTTCCCACACCGATATTGCCCTCAAAAACCAACAATTGATCCTCAAAAAAAAGATCCTGAGACCAACGGGAAAGAGGGAGTTGAGTCGGATGGGAAGTATCCCTACAAAAATTTAATAAATGGGTCATGTCCTTGCCCAATCTCGGGTGAACAAAATCGGGTGCAATTTCACACATTGGGTGTAAGATGAAGTTCCTCAATTCCAAGCGAGGATGAGGCAAAATCAGGTCATCATTGTCAATGACTTGATCCTCAAAAAACAACAAATCCAAGTCGATATTTCGGGAGCTATAGCCTGAATCTGTGGTTCTTAACCTTCCCATTTTCCGTTCAATCTTCAACAACTTTTGCAGTAGCTCGGCTGGCGAAAAGTCGGTCTGAATTCCAATACAAGCGTTGAAAAAATCAGGGCCTTCAAAACCCCAAGACGGGGTCTCATAAATAGACGATAAATCCGTAAGTATCCCAACTTGCTTTTGGATTTGAAGCACTGCGTCTTGCAAATTTTCAAGTTTTTGACCCTTATTGGATCCCAGTGAAATGTATGCTTTCTCCATTTGAATACTCCGTATAAATTTCGTGAAACAAATCCACAAACCCTATATTTGGATTAAAATAAAACGATATGAATTTCTTTAAAAGTTTTTTGGCTTCACTGTTGGGAACATTCATTGCGATGGGATTGGTAGCGCTTTTCTTTTTTATGGGCATAGCCGCCATTGCCACTTCTCTCAATTTTGAACAATCAAAGGGGACTTGGGTCAAAGAAAATAGTGTTTTGGATTTAAACCTCAATGCTGTGGTGACAGACAGGAGTCCCAGCTATAACCCACTAGAAGGCTTTTCAGATTTTGATTCTGGTGAAATAGGAATGGACGAAATCATTGGAAGTATCAAAAAAGCCAAAGAGGACGATAAGATCAAAGGAATTAAAATACACTCTGGCTTTATCGCCTCAGGTTGGGCACAAGCAAGAGAAATCAGAAATACACTAAAAGAATTCAAAACCTCTGGAAAATTCATCTATGCCTACGGTGATTATATGTCTCAAAAAGGCTACTATGTGAGTTCTGTAGCCGACAGCATATTTATGAACCCCATGGGTATGATGCAACTCAAAGGACTTTCCTCAGAGGTACTCTATTACGAAGATTTCCAAGACCAATACGGTGTCAAAATGGAAGTAATTCGCCATGGTAAATATAAAAGTGCGGTAGAACCCTACTTGCAAGATCATATGAGTGAGGAAAATCGCATCCAAATCCAAAGCCTATTGGATGCCGTTTGGGAAACCCTTAGAGATGAAGTCGCTCAAAGTCGTGGTATAGAACCCTACACCCTCGATGCACTGGCCGACGACCTAATTGTTACTGATGCCGAAGAAGCTTTGGCTCAAGGAATCATTGATGGATTGGTTTATGAAGATGATTTCGAAAACAAAATCAAAGTCGCATTGGAAATCGACCCTGAAGGTAGTTTGAAAGTCGTTGATCCTGGTGAATTAAACATTCAGATACAAGAGTATGACAAACAAATCTCTGACCGCATTGCAATCGTTTACGCTCAAGGTCCTATTCTCAATACCAAAGGATCGGAAGACATCATTGGAAAGGAGGCCGTAAACAAAGCCTTTAAAGAAATATTGGAAAGTAAAAAAATCAAGGCAGTAGTTCTGCGGGTTGACTCTCCAGGAGGGGATGCCTTGACTTCCGAAATCATACTCAATGCCTCCAGAACACTAAAAGGTGAAAAACCCTTGGTGGTTTCAATGGGTAACGTTGCTGCATCAGGAGGCTATTATATCTCTAGTTTGGCCGATAGAATTTTTGCCGACCCCATGACCATCACCGGATCCATTGGAGTATTGGCAGCGTTTCCCAACATAAGGGGGATGACCAACAAAATTGGAATCAATGCAGAACAAGTAACAACCCACAAAAATGCGATGGGATACAGTCTTTTCGAACCCCTCAGTGAAGGTTTTGAAAAAAGTACCATATCCGCTATAGAAAAAGTATATGATACCTTTAAGTCGAGAGTGGCTGAAGGAAGGTCAATGAGCATGGAAGCCGTCGAGGAGATTGCTCAAGGCAGGGTTTGGTCAGGGAAAGATGCCGTCAAAATAGGATTGGTAGATACATTGGGCGGACTACAAGAAGCCATTACCGCAGTCGCAAAATTGGCAGAAATAGACAAATACAATCTTGTGGAATATCCCAAATATGACAAAGATTTCGAAAGTATGTTGATGGATGCATTTTCTCAAGCCCAAACCAAATTATTACAACACCCCTTAAAAAAATACGCCTCCGAATTTATCGAACTTAGCCAGCTAGAGGGAATTCAAACCAGAATTCCTTATTCGATAAAAATGGAATAGATGAAACCTCAACAACGACAATTGGCAGCCAAGATCTATCTGTATCTCGCTGCTTTGTTCATTACCTCATTGGTAGTGTCCAATCTTATTTTTCAAAAGTTTTTTTATTGGTATCCCTTTGAAGGAGAAATTTTCGGCAGTCGGTTGTTTGAGCTCTCAGTGGGTATCTTACCCTATCCCCTCACCTTTTTGATTACCGATTTGATTTCGGAGATTTATGGAAAAAAAGCCGCCAACAGAGTGGTGACGGCGGGGATCTTTGCCTCTTTCTTTTCGATGGGGATATTGCTCTTGGCCGATGCCGTTCCTGCCATGGAAAATTCTCCCATCGATGATACTACTTTCAAAAAAGTTTTCTCCCTATCCCCTTTGGCGGTTTTGGCCTCTATGATCGCCTATCTTTTGGCACAATTCATAGACATTAGGATTTATCACTTTTGGAAAAAACTAACCAAGGGGAAAATGCTGTGGTTGAGAAACAATTTCTCAACTTTTGCTTCACAATTTCTGGACACCTTTTCGGTCATTTTACTCCTTTCGCTATTTGGGATCTTACCCTGGAATCTTTTCGTGGGACTGGTGTTGTCCGGTTTTGTTTTTAAAATCATCGTAGCCGCTTTAGACACCCCACTGTTGTATTTGTTTGTCTGGATGTTCAGAAAAAAATTCGATCTAAAAATGGGAGAAGAAATCAAGTTATAAAATGGAAAAAACAAACCTCACCCGAATCAATAAATACCTGAGTGAAATTGGCTATTGTTCCCGTAGGGAAGCAGACAAACTGATCGACGCTGGCAGAGTGATGGTCAATGGAAAAAAAGCCGAAATGGGAGTAAAAGTAAGTCCTGAGGACAAAATATCGGTCAATGGTGAAATGCTCAATTCACCCAAAAACAAACACGTCTATCTGGCCTTTAATAAACCCAAAGGAATTGTTTGTACTACCGATACCCGTGTTGAAAAAGACAACATCATTGATTACATCAACTACCCCAAAAGGATCTTTCCTGTAGGCCGACTGGACAAACCCAGTGAGGGGCTTATTTTTTTGACCAACGACGGGGACATTGTCAACAAAATTCTCCGTGCTCGTAACCATCACGAAAAAGAATATGTTGTCACCGTAAATAAACCCATCACCAAGGATTTTATTCATAAAATGGGCAATGGTGTTCCTGTTTTGGATACTGTTACCAAAAAGTGTTTTGTAAAACAAACCCATAAAAATCAATTCAGAATTATTTTAACTCAAGGCTTGAACCGACAAATCCGTAGGATGTGTGAGCACTTAAATTATCGGGTAACCGAACTCAAAAGGATACGGATCATGAATGTAAAACTGGATGTAAAAGTGGGAAAATGGCGCTATCTCAAGCCTGAAGAATTCAAAACACTGAATCAGCTTCTGAGTAAATCTTCAAAAACTGAAGTTTAATTAATACTAACCACTAAGCCCTCATTGGAGCGAACATTAAAAACCGTTTGATCTTCGAAGATCAGATATTGCCCTTTAATGCCTTTGAGTACTCCGGTATAGCTGCTTTCTTTTTCAAGGTTTAAGCTTTTAACCTTTTCAGGATATTGCAGAACTGGAAATTGTATTTCGGTCAACTGAGAATCTTTGGTGATATAAGGCTTTAGATCTTTGGGAAGTCCATCTATGGATTGGTTGATGGCTTGCTGCCATGACACCTCCTCATGATCGTTTTGCAACATTTTACGCCAATTGGTCTTATCGGAAAAATATTCTTTTAGACTCACCTCGGCCACTCCGGCCAGGTAGCGGTTGGGAACTTCCAAAATCGCGACGGCTTGGTGAGCACCTTGGTCAATCCACCTTGTGGGGATTTGACTTTTTCGAGTTACCCCCACCTTAAGGTGACTGCTCAAAGCCAAATAAACCGCATGGGGTTGCAGCTGTACCTTTTTTTCGTACTCCAAATCTCGATCTTCTTCTCCCAAATGTGCTTTGCTCAATTCTGGTCGCATGACCCAATCTCCTGCCGATGGGATTTCGAAAAAACAACTTTTACAAAAGCCCTGTCTGAAGATGGGCTTTGATGCATGGCAACTCAGACACTGAGTCCCCGTAAATTCCATCTTGATTTTCTGATCTAAAAATTGGTTCATTTCCAAAAAGTCATTTTCCAAATTGAGAAAATAGCGAATGGGGGCTCCCATTTCCGTAATCATTTTCTTTAGAACTCCTTTGAACATCTTTAAACGAAAGTTTATATTTTTGTCTTAAAGATACACCTTCTTATGCCAATTCCCCTTTTCAATTCCGTTGCTTCTTGGTTTCTTAAAAAACGCATCCATCAGATGGAGCTGTTTATGAAATATCCCAATGAAGTTCAGCAGGAATTATTGCATGGTCTTTTGAATATAGCCTCGAAAACAGAAACTGGAAAAATAAACGATTTTGAGTCCATTAAAAATTATACCGACTTTAAGAACCGACTGCCCATAGTAGGCTACGAGGATATCGTTCCTGAAATTGAACGTTGCAGAAAAGGTGCGCAAAATATTTTCTGGCCTACCCCCATAAAGTGGTTTGCTAAATCTAGTGGAACCACCAATGCCAAAAGTAAATACATTCCCATCAGTAATGAGTCATTAGAAGATTGTCATTACAAAGCGGGGAAAGACATGCTTTCGATTTATTACAACAATAATGAGGATGCGCAGATTTTGGCGGGTAAATGCCTGCGTTTGGGAGGGAGCAGTGAGTTGTATCAAAACACAAACAGTTATTTTGGGGATTTGTCAGCCATCATTATTGACAACCTTCCTTTTTGGGCAGAATTGGGCAGTACACCCAGTCAAAAAGTTTCCCTTATGTCGGAATGGGAAAGCAAAATGGAAGCCATCATTAACGAAACCTTAGAAGAAAAAGTCACCAGCCTGGCAGGTGTTCCCTCCTGGATGTTGGTATTGTTGCAAAATGTTTTGGAAAAAACACAAAAGGCAACCATTACAGAAGTATGGCCAATGGTAGAAGTTTACTTCCACGGAGGGGTTAGTTTCCATCCCTATCGCGAACAATTCAAAAAACTATTTCAAGGTACTGATCTCAACTTTTTTGAAATTTACAATGCCTCAGAAGGTTTTTTTGGAATGCAAGACCGCAATGATTCGCAAGAATTACTGCTGATGCTCGACTACGGTATTTTTTATGAGTTTATACCAATGGATCAAACGGATCGGGATGAAACCGAAGTCATACTCCCCCTCAGTGAGGTTGAATTAGGGAAAAACTATGCCATGGTCATCACTACCAATGCAGGTTTGTGGCGCTACAAGATCGGGGATACTGTAAAGTTTACTTGTTTGAGTCCCTACCGCATTCAAATCACAGGCAGGACAAAAAATCACATCAATGTCTTTGGAGAAGAATTGATGATTGAAAATGCAGAGGTGGCGCTCAGCAGAGCCTCCAAAAGCATGAATCTTGATATCGTGGACTATACTGCCGGACCAATTTTTATGGGAACCAACCAAAAAGGTGGGCATCAATGGCTGATCGAGTTTAAAAATCCCCCCAAAGACAGCAGTCAATTTATTGAACTTCTGGATCAATTTTTAAAGGAAGAAAATTCTGACTATGAGGCCAAAAGACATAAGAACATGACCCTGACACTTCCCAAGTTGGAGATTGCCAAGAAAAATCTGTTCTACAATTGGATGGCCAAAAAAAATAAATTGGGAGGGCAACATAAAGTCCCCAGACTTTCCAATAAAAGAGATGTCTTGGAAGAGTTACTGATGATAAACAGATCGTAATTTAGGAAACGACTTTCAATGCGGGCAGCTCTATCTTGGCCAGTCTTTGCTCCGCATATCCCTTGGTTACTTTCAAAGTCTTGACTTCCGATTCAGGCAATTCAAACATCGCATCGTTCAATACGGCCTCACACAAAGAGCGTAAACCTCTGGCACCCAACTTGTATTCCAAGGCTTTTTCCACTATAAAGTCCAATGCTCCTTGGGTGAAAGATAGTTCAATACCATCCATTTCAAACAATTGGACATATTGCTTTATCAAAGCATTTTTGGGAGTCGTCAATATGGTACTCAAAGTTTCTTTATCCAAGGGATTCATATAAGTCAACACCGGCAGTCTCCCGATGATTTCCGGTATCAATCCAAAAGACCTGATGTCACGCGGAGTAATGTATTGTAGAATGTTTTCTGAATCTACTTTTTTCAATTCCTTATTGGTATTGTAACCAATGGCTTGAAGATTCAAGCGATTGTTGATGGCGCGTTCGATGCCATCGAATGCTCCTCCAGCAATAAACAATATATTGGAAGTATCAACCTCGATAAACTTTTGATCGGGATGCTTTCTTCCTCCTTTGGGAGGCACGTTGACGGTGGTTCCCTCCAATAATTTAAGCAGGGCCTGTTGCACTCCTTCACCAGAGACGTCTCTGGTGATGGAAGGATTGTCGCCTTTACGGGCAATTTTGTCTATTTCGTCAATAAATACAATGCCGTATTGAGCCTTTTCTACATCGTAGTCCGCGGCTTGAAGCAAGCGGGTAAGGATGCTTTCTACATCTTCTCCCACATACCCTGCCTCTGTCAAAACCGTGGCATCGACAATGGCCAAAGGTACTTTGAGCATTTTGGAAATGGTTTGCGCTAGAAGGGTTTTTCCCGTTCCAGTTTGTCCAACCAATATGACATTACTTTTCTGAATTTCAATCTCACTTTTGCCTTTAGAGTGATTGATTCGTTTGTAGTGATTGTAAACCGCAACCGAGAGAATTTTTTTGGCAGATTCTTGGCCAATGACGTATTCATCCAGAAAAGCTTTGATTTTTTTAGGGGGATGCAACTCTACATCAAACTTGTGTTCTGTTTTCTCTTCGTTGGTTTCCTCTTTGACAATTCCATGAGCTTGCAGAATACACTTGTCACAAATGTGTGCGTCCAAACCCGCAATAAGCAATTGCGTTTGAGGTTTGGCACGGCCACAAAAGGAACAGTTTAATTCTTCTTTACTCATGTTGTTTTATTTTACAGCACCCAAAACTTCATCGACCATACCGTAGGTTTTGGCCTCTTCTGCCTTCATCCAATAATCGCGGTCACTGTCTTGATTGACCTTTTCAACACTTTGACCCGATTGCTTGGCAATAATTTGATACAATTCGTCTTTCAATTTAAGGATTTCCCTTGCAGTAATTTCAATGTCGGAAGCCTGACCTTGGGCTCCACCAAGGGGTTGGTGTATCATTACCCTTGAATGGGGTAAGGCAGAACGTTTGCCCTTTTCTCCTGCACAGAGCAGCACTGCTCCCATAGAAGCCGCCATTCCTGTACAAATCGTGGCAACATTCGGTGTAATGAATTGCATGGTATCGTAAATTCCCAATCCAGCATATACCCCTCCACCTGGAGAGTTGATGTACATCTGAATGTCACGCTTGGCATCTGTGCTTTGTAAAAACAAAAGTTGTGCTTGGATTACATTGGCCACACTGTCGTTGATGGCCGTTCCCAAAAACATAATCCTATCCATCATCAATCTCGAAAAAACATCCATCTGGGCAACGTTCAACTGACGCTCCTCTATAATATAGGGTGTCATGCTGCTGACAATCTTGTCGTAGTACATGGAGTTAATCCCGTGGTGTTTTGTTGCAAATTCCTTAAACTCTTTTCCGTAATCCATTTTTAAATTTCTATATATAAAATTAATCAAAAAAAATCAGCCCTGACCATAGGCCTCCTTGACAAATGCGTCAAAAGATAATTTTTTCTTTTTAAGTGATAGGTTAGACTTGTAAAATTCTAAAAGTTTTTTACTCATCAATTGTTCCGAAAGTTTCCGCGCCTCGTCTTGATTTGACATCACTCTGGCGACAATTCCTTCGAGTTCCTCATCGGGCAGTCCAGCCTTTCCGTATTGAGCCATTTGCATCAAGATCATCTCTTTGGCAAATTCTTTTAATTCCTCAAATTTGATTTGCAAATCGTGATCGGCAATTATTTTTCCTTCGATCAACTGGTAACGAATACCTTTTTCAGAACGTTCATACTCCTCAACGGCAGCCTCAGCTGTCAGGGGCTGTTCACCACTATTTTGCATCCATTTTTTTAAGAAGTCGGCGGGTAAATCGAATTTCGTCTTGGCCACCAAATACTCCGTTACGTCATTGAGCAACTTTTGATCGGACTGTTGTTCGAATTGCTTTTCGATCCCCTCAGTGATTTTGGCTTTCATTTCCTCTTCTGATTTCACAACATCGGGTCCGTAGATTTTATCAAAAAATTCTTGATTCATTTCGGCCAAAACACGTTCGTTGATTTCTTTGATATCAAAGCTAATTTCTCCTTTAATATCCTTGAGCTTCTCAGCAGAGACGCTTAATATTCTTGTAGCGGTCGCTTCGTCTTTAAAAAGACCTTTAAACTTCAACTTGATTTCATCTCCCACGGTTGCTTTTCCAAAAGCCGCCAAATTGGACTTGCCTTTGATCTGACCCAAATCAAAAGTATGAGAGGTCTCTATTTCCGCTGCTTCATTTTTTATGGCCGAAGTGATTTCAAAATCATCTTTGGCAATTTTTTGAGCAACCAATTTACCGAATTGTTTGCGATAGTGCTTTATCTGATCATTGATCATCTCATCGGTGGGGGTGATCTGATAGTGGATTACTTTATTCTTTTCTGTAAGTTTTACTTCAAATTCAGGTGACAGTCCCAATTCGAAATCAAAAGTGAAATCGTTGGCTTTCCAATCCAACTCTTCTTTCATCACAGGGAGTGGATTGCCCAATATATTAAGATTTTCATCCCTAAGGTATTGTTCCAAATTTTGTTGTAACAATTTATTGACCTCATCGGCCGTCACTGCTGTTTCATATTGTTTTTTGATCATGCCCATGGGCACATGGCCTTTCCTAAAGCCAGGGATGTTGGCTTTTTTTCTATAATCCGAAAGCACTTCCTTAACCTTATTTTCAAAGTCATTGCGTTCGATATTGATGGTTATCAAAGTATTTAGGGCATCGTTGTCTTTACGAGAAATCTTCATATAATTTGGCAAAAAATGTGGGCGCAAAAGTACGTTTTTTATAATGGTTTGACAAGGCCTTTGAGGCACATACTGTGATCTAATTCAATATTTTTTGAAATAAAAGCACATAAATTGACTGCTGTTGGTTTGTTTTTAAAATAATATACTAAATTTGCAGCCCTAGAATTAATAACCAGGAGGTCGGGAACCTCCATAAATTAATGTGATATGCCCGTAAGAATAAGACTTCAAAGACACGGAAAAAAAGACAAACCTTTTTATTGGATCGTAGCGGCTGATGGCCGTGCCAAAAGAGACGGTCGTTACTTAGAAAAAATTGGAATCTATAATCCCAATACCAACCCTGCCACTGTAGAACTGGATATAGACCAGGC
>Ga0257126_1001526_pt1 | contig 16385 bp, 16 predicted proteins | sample SI060_120mmetaG_FD_190151 | JGI IMG/M metagenome (GOLD analysis project Ga0257126, IMG submission 190151) | Marine microbial communities from Saanich Inlet, British Columbia, Canada - SI060_120m | ecosystem: Environmental > Aquatic > Marine > Inlet | place: Canada: British Columbia | collected... | reverse complement strand
GCGATGGATGATGTTAAAGGTCTCAAAAAGGCCTTGCGTCATTGGGAGGGAACGGCGATGCCCAAAGAAGCTTGTATTGTCGCAGAATGGCCACTGTTGGAGAACGGGAAACTGGACCGATTAAAGCTACACTCTTTTATTAAATCACATCCGGATCGCCTTTTCCGGCTCTAAGCAGCACAGGTATTGCTCCACTGAGGTCAATAACTGTTGAGGGAACATTATCACCCCAGCCACCGTCTATCATAAAATCAGCGAGATGCGCATAGGTCGCAGCGATTTCATCTGGATCAGTAGGGTACTGAATGATTTCGTCGTCGTGGTGTAATGAAGCGGATGCTAAAGGTCGACCTAATGCCTCACACAATGCCATTACAATAGGGTGGTCCGGAATACGAATACCAATAGTTTTTCGCTTTTGTCCAAGTTTCCGTGCTAAGGCGATGTTCGCTTCTAATACCATAGTATAGGGACCGGGCAGACAGCGTTTTAATAGTTTGAAAGTTCCTCCGTCAAGGCTTTGTGTATATTCTGATACCTGACTAAGATTGGTGAAGAGAAAAGAAAATTCAGCTGCTTTTACCGATTCTTTTTTCATTTTTGCCAGTTTTTCCATGGCCAAGGGGTGCTGAAAATCGCCTGCAACTGCGTAAACACTGTCGGTAGGGATAATAGCAATCTCACCCCGCTTAAAACGCTCCACACATTCCGTAATGGTTTGCGCGTTTATACTTTCTGGATAAATAGAATAAATCACGACGCTGTCAATTTATATTAAGATACAAAAAAGCCCCGCTATTAGCGAGGCTTTCCTAAAACTATAAGTTACGAATAGGTATTAGCTGTTTGCTTTTGCGTGATCCGCTAAAAACTTCGCCAAACCGATATCTGTTAGCGGGTGCTTCAATAATGCTTCCATTGCGCTCAAAGGACCCGTCATCACATCTGCGCCAATCTCAGCACACTGTATAATGTGCATTGGGTGACGAACAGATGCCGCAAGAATTTCTGTACCGAAGTCGTAGTTGTCAAAAATGATGCGAATGCTTTCGATCAAATCCAAACCATCGGTTGAGATATCATCCAAACGTCCAATGAATGGACTCACGTATGTTGCGCCAGCTTTTGCCGCCATCAGTGCTTGACCCGCAGAGAAGATCAGCGTGCAGTTTGTCTTGATGCCTTTGTCAGAGAAGTATTTCAATGCTTTCACACCGTCTTTTATCATTGGTATCTTAACTACAATTTTTTCGTCCAATGCGGCTAATTCTTCACCTTCCTTGATCATGCCTTCATAATCCGTTGAGATCACTTCTGCACTTACGTCGCCGTCAACAATGGCACAGATCGCCTTGTAGTGTGCTTTCACATTTGCGTCGCCGCTAATGCCTTCTTTAGCCATCAATGATGGGTTCGTAGTTACCCCGTCTAGGACGCCTAGTTCTTGGGCTTCTTGAATCTGTGCTAGATTTGCAGTGTCGATGAAGAATTTCATGTATGTGAGATATATTGTTTGTTGAGCAAAAGTACGTCTTTCCTCAAAATTTAGGGCACAAAAAATGGGCAAGCTACTCACATCACACCGCTACGACCAATTACCCTTGCTGCGTTCCCGCCCTGGGGGATTCACCAGGAGCTGGTTGTGTGAGACTTGCCCAACGCAAAGTTACATCAACTAACCGCGCGAGACCAATGAATTTTAACAATTTTTAATCGGACCGCGTAGCCTATATTTGTAGTCAACGATTGCCTCTTAAACTGCAAAACAACACCGAAAATGGGACAAGAAATTGAAATCATGAAGGACAAGGGTAAACAACTCGCCTTCATTGTAATAGCGTTAGGACTTCTTATGTTTTTGTGGAGTTACCTGGGTGATCCTACCTTTCTCTTCAAATTTTGGTGGGTAGGTATTTTATATCAGTGGATTCTTCCGATTGGTTTAGCTATTTACGCTGTGGCCAAAGCAAAGCAGTCGCTCGATGGTTTCATCTCGTTCAAAGGAGCATTAGGTACGTCCGCAATAGGTTTGATTTTAGGAACAGCCGTAGTTGTGTTGTTTAATGCATTGATGTACAATGTTGTAGATCCGGATTTCAAGGATATGATGGAAGAAAAAACCATTGAGTTCACGGTCCAGTTCATGGAGCGGATGGGAGCTGATAAAGCACAAATTTCGGAGGGCGTTTCCCAATTAAAAGAGCGCAATCAGTTTGGTTTTAAAGCCCAAATCATGGGCTTAACGTTTATTAGCATCTATTATTTGGTGATCAGTATAGTAGTGGCTGCAGCCATGAAAAAAGACGAACCTGTAGTCTAAAACACGATGAACATACTAGATCTGAGCATAGTTATCCCTCTATTTAACGAGGACGAGAGTTTACCGGAGTTGACCCAGTGGATTTCGCGTGTCATGGACCGCGAGGGCTATACCTACGAAATCATTTTTGTCAACGACGGCTCTACCGATAACAGTTGGCAGGTCATCCAAGAACTACGCACGGAAAATGCCAACGTCAAGGCCATTTCATTCCGCCGCAACCAAGGCAAAAGCGCGGGCTTGAATCAAGGCTTTAAAGCGGCTTCAGGCCAGGTAGTCATCACCATGGACGCCGACCTTCAGGACAGCCCTGAGGAAATTCCAGAATTGCGTAAAATGATTTTGGAAGACGGCTTCGATTTGGTAAGTGGCTGGAAGCAGAAGCGTTACGATCCGCTGACCAAGACCATTCCGACGAAGCTTTTCAATGCTGCGACCCGCCGCATATCCAAGATAAAGCTCAATGACTTTAATTGTGGTTTGAAAGCCTACCGCCTTGAGGTGGTGCATAATATTGAAGTCTACGGCGAGATGCACCGCTACATTCCGTTTTTGGCTAAAAACAAAGGATTTGGCAAGATCGGGGAGAAGGTAGTGCAGCACCAGGCCCGCAAGTACGGGACTACTAAGTTTGGTTTGAACAGGTTTATCAACGGCTTCCTTGACCTGGCCACCCTGGGGGTGATGGGCAAGTTTGGTCGCCGTCCTATGCACTTTTTCGGCGCTGCCGGAACGCTTATGTTTACCTTGAGCATCGCCCTGTTGGCCTACCTTGGTGGGTACAAGCTTTGGGCGCTGAGCGCTGGGATAGAGGCCCGATTAATTACTGAAAATCCACTCTTCTACATCCTCCTGGCCCTGACCATTATGGGGGTTCAACTCTTCGGCGTGGGATTCATTGCCGAGTTGTTGTTGCGTGAGAGTACCAAGAAACACGATTACACGATCAACGATAAAATAGGTTTGGATTAATGGCCCAAGCTGCCGATTCCCCAAAGTATGCGTTGATTTCTCCGACGTTCAAGCGTCCGGATGAAGTCACTGAATTCCTCCAAAGCCTCACCGCGTTGGACTACCCGCAAAGTGGTTTTGAAATCATCTTAGGCGACGGTACGCCAGGGGATGAATTGCGACCGGAATTGGCCCCATATCTGGACCAATTACCGCTTCAAATTTATTACGAGGAATACCTGCCCGTCTCGGATGCCCGCAACCGCGCAGCCTCCTTGGCCACGGCCCAGTATTTCATCTTCCTCGACAGCGATTGCATCATCCCGCCTGGCTACCTCCGCGCCATTGATGCCTTCCTCGAAACACACCCGGACACCACGCTCTTCGGCGGTCCCGATGCGGCCTCAGCCGACTTCACCGACCTTCAAAAAGCCATCAACTTTTCGATGACCAGCTTCCTCACCACCGGAGGCATACGCGGCGGCAAAAACACCCTGACCTCATACCAACCGCGCGGCTTTAACATGGGCATGAGTGCCGAACTCTTCCGCTCGGTAGGGGGCTATGACGAAAACTTCGTTTGTGGCGAAGATGTCGAGCTCAGCCTCCGCCTTCAAAAAGCAAGCGCCATCAGCCGATTCATTCCCGAAGCCCACGTGTACCACAAGCGCCGCGCCACGCTCAAGCAATTCCGCCGCCAGGTCTTTCGCTTCGGCGCCGCCCGTCCCTTGCTTGCCAAAGCACACCCGGGCAACCTTAAACTAACCCACCTCTTTCCGCTGGTCTTCACTCTCTACCGCCACCTTACGGCCATCCTTGGCCTCGTGGGCATCTTCTATTTCCACGAGAGCATGTACGTTATGCCGTTCGCACTCTATGTACTCTACATGATTGCGGTCTTTATCAGCGCCCTTTCCAAAGAGGGCCTCGCCGTCGCCGTCTTAGCCGTACAAACTACCCATACGATGAATGAAGGGTATGGCATTGGATTCCTACGCAACTTCATCGAGGTCTATCTAAAGGGCAACCCGAAGGGCATCAAGCTTTAACTCATACCTACACCACCATCCGCCATGGCCACACACGCACCATAGCCAAACCGTTGGAAGCAATAAAAAACAAACATGAAAATACAATCATTCATTTATGTATCAATTCTGTTTATATCCTTGGTATCATGTGACTCTAAGAAGGCGGAAGTCTCTAAGGAATTAATTATTAATGGTTATACTTCTGATGTTGAGGAAGAAACTTACTACCTATTAAGAAGCACTGATGCTCAAGATTGGAAACACTTTTACAAGGCTCAAGATTCATGCATAGTAGACTCTACCGGCCATTTTCAATTCAGTCTAAACCTGAAATCAGCTGATTTTTTTCAAATAAGGAGTTCTAAAGGATATAAAATCAACGAAAATGAATTCTATTTAGAGCCAGGAGACAGTCTAATCGTAAGAGTTAATGATGATAGTTTAGAATTAAAAGGAAAAGCCTCTGAGTTGAATAATATCGCCTTGGAGCTAGATGAGTGGAGAGTTAAGGATGAAAACTCTGAGAAGCGACACGCGAATAGAAGATATCTTGAACCCCTAGATTTTATTAGGTATGTTGATGATGTAAAAAAGGAAAGATTGTCTATCGTTGAAAATTATATGACGCAGGAAATACCAACTAATTACCAAAATTATTTACTTGCCAAAATACACCTTCAATGGATCAATGACATTTGGGATTTTTTAAAGTATCACAACTACTATGTCCATGATAGTTGGGATTATGTTTCAGCAGATTCTTTAGGTTTAAATGTATTGGAACAGTGGAAGCCAGACTCACATTATCATTTCATATATAATTATGCGGAGTGTATTGATGGATTTGTATATTATAAGTATAAATCTGAAGAATTAGATACTTCAGATTCGGTATTATGGCAAAATATGTTTACTGAAAAGTTCTCTATTATAAAGAATAACTTAAGTGGAATAAACCGTGATATTGGATTATTAAATCTTTCACAGGAGTTCACTCGTTTTTTATCTGTTCCAGAGAACAACTTTCATAAGCAGGCCGAGATAGTGAATAATTACTTTGTATTAAACAAACAGGCGGAACAATATTATTCTCTATTTAAGCAGAACTATCTTGGATTTATGGAAATTGCTCCAAGTAAAAAAGCACCAGATTTTAGGTTAGAAAACATTAGTGGTGAAGAAGTTTCGTTAAGCGATTTTCTAGGTAAAGTTGTTTATATAGATTTTTGGGGGACTTGGTGTGGACCATGCATCAAAGCAATTCCAAAGCATTTGAAATTGCAGAAATCAATTAAAAAACCAGATGATGTGGCTTTTATAAATGTAGCTCTAGAATCTGGAGAAAAAGATGTAATGAGATGGAAACAATTTATTTCGGGTAGAGATTGGCCAGGCATTCATTTGGTGGCTAAAAACCAATTCAGTAACGAAGAATTAAAGTCTTATCAACTAAGATCTGCTCCAACATATGTATTAATTGATCGGGAAGGAAATATAGTAAATCCAAGGGCCAGTGGACCTGAAAACATATTAGAAGATATTCAGAGACTATTAGATAATTAATACTGCATCCAACAATGTGTATAGTGCATAGCACCCTTTGGGATGCTACGACACCATACACGGAACGTTGGCGGTAATTAAAAAAGAAAACACAAAAAATGCACAAGAATCTATATGCAATAGTACTATTAGGATTTCTACTAAACTCGTGCAGTTTTCCAACAACTAAAGAAGCAGGAATAAAATATTCGACACGACCAGCTTTTCAAGTTCCTAAAAATATTGAATGGAGAGAAGTTGGACTTGCTAAAGAACTTATAAATGTAAAAGAGAAAATAGTCATAATTAGTGGTGGATCAAATCCATTACCACTCCACGAATGGGACGGATTAAAAGTTGGGTTTCCCTGGCATAAAAATATTGACAGACACATATTAATCAATAAAACGGCACTTATTCGCTCTCCCAATGCGAATTCTAATTGTAACCGAACAGACTGTCTAATTGAGAGAGAATATAAAGGCTATTCCTGGATTGAATTAGCTCAACCTTTGGCTGTTGATTTCATACCATCAAAAACAGATATATTGAAACCAGAAGAAGGTTATTTGGTTGTAAAGACTATTAAAAAATGTCAAATACTACGATTTGAGAATGAAATATATCAGCTAACTGATAATAAAGGAAATTACTATGTCATGCACGCTACTGAATCAGGAGACCTTAATTTAGACGTTATTTTGCCTAAAGGATGGATTCTCAAAAAAGTAAGTTTGCAGGAACCTTTAGTTATTTTGCCCTTTGGATCAGGAGAAGAATGTTATTTCAATATAGTAGGGGACCATTTAGGGCAGGGATACCACCAATATATATACGCAAATGAATATTATCCTGAATAAAAACTACCGCCAACAATGTATATAAAGTCATAGCCGCCTATCGGCAGGCTACACTTCATATACTAAGTTATGCACAATTAAATTAAAATTGAAAAATATGAAAAAGACATTATTTATTATTCTGTTGGCAATAACGCCACTATTAACCTTTAGTCAAACTGAAAACCAAAAAACTATTGCTAAGTTTACTATTACTGACGCAAAGAATAATGGTGTAGACATTACTCCAACATTATTAAAGGCGGGAGCATATACTGTTTTTTACACAAGCGGAAATGATGGGTTAATTTATATGTCTAATGTTTGGCCAAACTCAAACTCTCAAAGTTTCGGGCCTATGTATGGTGTGAAATCTGAGAAACTAGAAGAAACATCCGAAAACTATGAAGCAGACTTCTTTTATTACAATTGGAGATATACAAATGACTATGATAATAAGACTGGAACAGCAAAAGTCCAAGTCATAAAGATTTATAAACCTCAAGGGGTGGCGTTTACAGTAAAAATCATACCAGAAGACCTAGATGTAATTGTGTATAAAGGATACATGGACGGTACAATTGATTTTTCAATATATGATTAAAGTACATAACAATGTATAAGCGGCATTAAAACGACCGCTTAGCTGCAAATTGTAACCCATTTTAGGACGAGACACAGACCAAATGCTAATTAAATTGTAGTATAAAATGAGTATTTTGAAAAAATATGAGCAAACGATAATTGCAATAATCTTAGTCTTGTTTAACCTTTTAATTAAAGGCATTTTCCTTTCAAGTAATTCATTAGGAGGAGATGAGCCTTTTAGTGTTTATCATGCCCAAATGGATATGGCTTCAATAATAAGATTACTTGCAGGAGGGAATAATCCTCCATTATATGAACTATTATTGAATTTATGGATTAAAATTTTTGGAATATCCGAATTTTCGGTTCGTTTTCCTTCTTTAATATTTAGTAGTATAACAGTTCTATACATATATAAATTGGGGACTAAGTTTTTAAATAAACGTATTGCACTATACGCAAGTATTATATTTATTTTCTCTAATTATCATATTTTATTTGCACATGAGGCAAGAGTATACTCGTTATTGGGGTTGTTATCTGTTATTTCTATGTACTATTTCATGTTCATTATTCAGTATATCACCATAGACACGAAAGTAGAGAATAATCTAAAATCGTCTGTTCGGAATAATTTGATTATTCTGGTTATTGTAGATACACTGATTATTTACTCCCATTATTTCGGGTTTTTTATATTGATAACCCAGTTTGCTTTTATCGTATCCAATAAAAAAATAATTTCAAAGTACTGGAAGCAAATACTAATTTGTTCATCAATAATTGGATTACTTTACTTACCTAACATTTTTGTAGTTTTAAATAGATTTATTGAATCTTCCTCCAATGGAACATGGGTAAAACCACCCAATGGAATAGATAGTATCTATAATATGTTGCGTCAATTCTCAAACGCTCCAGTTGTTGCTGTTTTTGTTATTCTTATTCTGGTTTCATCATTTGTGAAATCAATAATCAATAAAAAAATTGAACATAAAAATATTTATAATCGACTCATAGTTTTTTGGTTTGTTTTTGTATTCTTTTTTATGTTTAGTATCTCATATTTAATTCCAATGTTTTTAGATAGGTACTTAATGCCTGGTGCGATTGCATTAAGTTTAGTATTAGGCATGTCAATAGATTACATAATTAAAATTCAAAAATACAGATATATAATACCCATTATCATTAGCTTGTTATTTGCAGTCACAGTAAAACCAAATATAACAAATAAAAGAAATGTTGAAGAAACTGTTGATAAGATAAAAGAGATTAGGGATTCAAATACACTTGTATTGATTTGTCCAGCACATTTCATTTTGAATTTTGCATATTATTATAATATAGATATTTTTAAAGACTATAATACTAATGAAATCTATTCAAATGTCAATAAATCACTTAATTTGGAGAATATCTACGGTGTTAATAGTATTAATGAAATTGATTTAAAAAAATGGGATAAGGTAGTTTTTCTAGATGCTGCAGCAAGTTTTTCATACCCGAATAATAATATTAAGAATCAACTAGACTCAAATTACAACCTGAAAAATAAATTTGAATTTTACGAGATATTTAATGTTTTTGAATATAAATCGAAGTGACAAACGGGTTACAACAATAAATATATGTAATGCGGGGCGTTTTGGTTAATTTAAACATTAAAGCATTTAATAAAGAAAGTAGCGGTTTTATAGTGAAGTGCCTAGAAATCCCGCACTACGTATATTCGAGCCGTTGTCCAGCATAATCTGGCCTGTTCTCCATAGTAAGCATTCAAAATACTCGAGCAGGATGTGCTCAGTTCACTCGAGGGTATTCTGCTCAGATGCTCTGCTCAAATGACTCGAGGATACTCGAGGATGGTGTGCCAACGGCCTCTGCTCGTAAAATGTGCTCACTAGAATCTAATTTGAATGTTCTCGGAATTGTGGAAGGATGACGAGGGAGAGAATTACGCTGCACAACTTTGTATATGAAAAGTTAGCCTCGAATCAAGGAGATAGTCAAGTATTGTGAAAAAATAGAAAATCCGCACAATACAAGTGTTCACACATCTTTCCCTACTTTTGATACGTAATACCGCAGGCATACGTTTATACTTGCACCCAACGAAAGATTGCTGACATGACTATCATTGCTGGACCCTGTGTGATTGAAAGCCCTGAGCTGTTGCGAGAAGTCGCAGGGGAATTGGCCCGTATTAAAAGAGAACTCAACGTAGAGATTTATTTCAAAGCCAGCTTTGACAAAGCCAACCGCACGTCCTTAAGCAGCTTTCGCGGTCCCGGTATTGAAGAAGGTATTGCCATGTTGGAGGCCATTCGTGAAGAATTTGGTCTGCCCATTACTACTGACTTTCATACCCCAGAACAGATCGCCAGCCATGGACACCGCGTGGATATCATTCAGATTCCTGCCTTCTTGTGTCGTCAAACGGATATGTTGATTGAAGCGGGGAAAACAGGGAAAATCGTGAATATCAAAAAAGCCCAGTTCCTGAACGCCGAGAAGATGCAGTTCGCTGTGGATAAGGTGAAGTCCACGGGAAATGACCAGGTGTGGTTGACCGAGCGCGGTACCTTGTTTGGTCCAAGCGAATTGGTTGTAGATTTTAGAAATATCCAGAAACTTGCCGCCTTAACAGATCATGTGGTCATGGACTGTACGCACTCCGCGCAAGAAACCCAGGGTAACCATGGGACGACAGGAGGGAATAGGGCGTATGTACCTTATTACGCAAAAACGGCAAAACTTTGGGGGGCGAACGCTTTTTTCATTGAAACGCATCCAAACCCCGATCAGGGGTTGTCGGACGGTCCCAATATGTTGAAACTCGCGGATTTAGAAAACCTCGTAAAAGACCTTTTATGATTCGCCTGATTATTAGTGATTGTGACGGTGTGCTCACCGACGGGAAGCTCTATTATGGGGCCGATGGAGAGGTGCTCAAAGTCTTCAACGTGAAAGACGGTACCGCGATCAAAGCACTCATGGGGGAAGGCATCAAATTTGGTATTGTGAGCGGTCGTGGTTCGGCAGCTTTGGCGAGACGTGCGGAAGAATTGGGCCTAGATTTTTGCCAAATGAACATCAGCGAAAAGGCTCAAGCCGTTGCTGGTATTCGTGCCCAATATGGTATCGAAGTGGAGGAAACCCTTTTCGTGGGGGACGATACCAACGATTGTGCCGTGCGCTCGGAATGTGGTCATTTATATGCCGTGAACGATGCCGCAACGGAGTTAGTGAACATCTCTGACGTGCAGCTCAAGACTGCTGGAGGCGCCGGTATATTTAAAGAAGTATTAGCCCGTATCCATGGACATTAATCAGCATATCATACAAAGCATTCAAGCCCAAGCCAATTCCCTTTTGCATATGGCGGGTAAGGACCGCAATGATTATCAAGGTGCCGTCGAGCTGATTGACGGGATGTCTGGTAAGATGATCTTTACCGGCATGGGCAAGAGTGGGATTATCGCGAGAAAATTGGCCGCGACCTATTCAAGTACTGGAATCCCTTCCTTCTTCGTACATCCCGGTGAGGCCTACCACGGCGACCTGGGGATGATCGAAGCTAGTGATGTACTTTTCGCCATATCGAACTCTGGCCATACGCCTGAGCTTTTGAACTTGCTCCAATATAGTCGAACGAAGCACGTTATAGGGCTCTCACAAAGTCACGACAGTGCCTTGGCCCAATTCTCCACTGTGCACCTTGAATGCAAGGTGGATAAGGAAATTTGTCCCCTTAATTTGGCGCCTACCACCAGTACTACTGCGGCTTTAGTGATCGGAGATGCGATTTGCGCAGCCCTGATGGAACTGCGAAAATTTACCAAAGATGATTTTGCCAAATTCCACCCCGGTGGCACCTTAGGGCGCTCCTTGTTGACCAAGGCCAAAGACCTCATGATTACGGAAGTACCCATGGTCCAGCCAGAAGATGGTCTGCATGAGGTGCTGCTACGTATCTCGGAAGGTCGACTAGGCCTCGTGGTGGTGGGTACTCCAAGTGATGTACAAGGCGTGATCACCGATGGCGATATCCGTCGTGCCATGGCCTCTAGCACGAATCCAAATGCTTTAGTTGCTTCGGAAATGGGTACCAAAGCGCCCGTTTTTATTGAAGAGCAGATGGGGGTGAGTGAGATGGATCGATTATTCCGTGAAAAGAAAATTATCACCGTCCTGGTGGGTTCTGCCCAAGATTTAAAAGGTGTGGTCCAATTCTATGATATCCATGGCTGAGTTTAGTCCAAATTTTGTCTTGAGGGATATTTTTACGATATTAACTCGAGCTAAATCATAAACACAGAGACGAACTTTAAGTGCGTCTTGTTGAACCAGACTTTATGAAGATTAAACTACTTTTTCTACCTCTTTTAGCAGGTATTATTCTAGGATCTTGTTCCGGCGACAGGACTATTGAAAAATTTAGCGCTGAGAAACCCTACACGGTTAAAGTTTCAAAACAAAGGAGCTTATATCATGCCGAGAAATTGGCAAATAGATTAAATGATATGGATCTAGATGCCTTTGTAATTCAATATGAAGATAGCATTGAGGGAGACGGATCTTGGTATTATGTTTTCCATAGTTGCTCCGCATTCTTAGACTCTGCCATTAGCGAGAGAAGTAGAATTGAAAAAAAGTTTGAATTAGATGATCTTGAAACAGCCTCTTATAACAATTTCAAAGGGGCGATTCTCGACATTGAACTATTAAAAGATAACGAGATTCAACAAATCACCTCTGCCAAGCCAAATATCAACGAGGATATCTACAAGGTGTTGGCGAAGTTTCCAGAAAGTAACGCCTTAGTTGTAAAGGAATCTACTATTTTAAATACTCCCAAAGACCCAGGGAACAAGAAAGGGTTCAGTTCCATTTATTCATTGTCAATGGATCTCCCTCGCGGGATAGATAAGAATTTAATGTTAGAGGAATGCACTGCCGTTGCTGAGGTCATCTATGAAGATAACTTATACGGTGATCAAGTCACCATTGATATCGCTAAATTACGTCCTTCTCCGGATCACTTGACCGCTGGGATTTCGGATGATTCTAGGAAAGAAATATTGGAAATTGCCAGTAGGTATGCTGATTTGATTTTAGAAACGGGTAGATATTCATTTGAGGATAAGAAGGAGTTGAACATAGAAGCCTATGATAATCTTTATGGTTACAAAGTTACTATTGAGCCAAAGCGAGGATATTTCCGCACTTACCTCATTCTCATCGACACTCGGAAAGAATTCATGATTTTCAGTCAATCGACAGACAAAACGGAAGATGAGTTGTTAGAGATTTTAAATGATATTGGTATAGGAGCAGGATTAACGTCCTTTGGCGAATTCTATAACGCTTTTTATACCATGCCGCAAAATGCAATAGACGGGGATGAATTTATATGTTTCAGTATTGATAAACTAGGTTGGAAATATGCCAAGAGTCGCGGTTATGTGAATTGGTCCAAAGAAATGGTGGGTCATTGGCAGTCCCAAGCATTTTACTACAATGAAAAGAAAGGTTCATGGTCATATAGCATTTTTGACCTCTTGACCAAGGGTAAACAAGATTACATTTACGGGGATTTGTATGCGAAAAATCGTACTTCAAACAAATATTCAATAGATGTTTACGGCACGGAGGGATTCGTAATTTATACTGATTCCTGGAGCAGCAGTAGGAGAAAATACTATAAGAAGACCTTTGAGATTAGTTTTGGTAAAGACCGCTTTATCTCTGCTGTGGGAAACACCGAAAAATCCTGGTTTTCAAAAGAGGAACTTTTAGAGCGAGCCGAATCTCTTCAATTTTCGTCTGAATCCATTGAACTATGATGAATACGCTAACACTCCGATTATTTCCTTTAGTGTTATGCATGCTTTTCACCCTTTCTGGATGTCGTCAAAATGAAGCCGAAAGCAACGAAGAATCTAAAAATGAAGTCACGCAAGATTTTACCAAAACGTTTCGAGGGGCGATTAATGATTCGTATAAGATTACGCTAAATATTAAAAGATTTGGGTCAGAACTTTCAGGAGATTATCACTATGATGGTCACTCTAGTTCATTAAAATTACAAGGACAGATAGATGAATCAGGCAGCTTTACTTTGAATGAATTCAATTCTAAAGGAAGTATGACGGGAATTTTTCGTGGTAAATTGGATGATGGCAGAGCAACGGGACAGTGGTTGAAGCCAGATGGCTCTACGACATATAATTTTTCATTTTCCGAAGTAGTGAATGAAGTAAGTACTTCGTTTAATAGGGAACCTCAGGAATGTTCAACAGAGTATAATTCAAATGATGATTTGACTAGGATATGTTTTTATTCCTCCTACAAATCTATTACCCATGGTACGACAGATTATAAAGGTAGATATTCATATTCCTATCAACTTTATAAGAAATCGAGAATTGGATATCTGAAGGTTACCAATGAAGACTTGTTCAACTCTATTAAGTCGAGTCTATTACAGAAAGTGAATGAACAAATTGTACGAGATTTCTACGAAATGAAATCTTTTCCAAGTTCATCCGATTGTTTTGATGGAATTGAGCTGCCATACTATTCTTTCAATCGTTTAGGTATAGAATTTGATGAAGATGCATTAGAATTTCATGTAGACTTTGGCATGCCAAACTATTGTTTAGCAGTGGGAGGTACGACCATTTCTATTCCTTGGAGTGAGGCGAATAAATACATTGCTCACTAGTGATAAACTTCATTAAACCATTATTTAAAAAATGCATAGCCCAAAACAAAAAATCCTTTTCTGCTCCCTGTTTATAGCTATTGGAACATCGCTTGTTGCAGCGAACTTTAATCCATTCGAAGAAATTGATGCTGACAGTACTAAAAAGACTGTCAAAGTTATTGGGGTAGGAGATATTATGCTTGGCACCCATTACCCGAGTGAGAGCTACCTGCCCGCAAATGAAGGAAAGGATATGCTCACAGCTGTGACTCCGATCTTGGAGTCGGGAGATGTCACATTCGGAAATTTAGAGGGAGTCATTCTTTCTGGTGCAGGACAAATCAAACGATGCGGTAACCCAGAAAATTGTTATGCGTTCAAAATGCCTGATTCGTACGTAAATCATTTTGTAAATGCAGGGTTTGATGTACTTAGCTTGGCAAATAATCATTCAAATGATTTTGGGAAAACTGGCGTTGAAAACACGAAGAAACTATTGGATGAATCTGAAATCGCCTATGCTGGACTTACGGATTGTCCTAGTACAGTATTCGAAAAAAATGGGCTTAAATATGGATTTATTGCATTTTCGCCTAATAGGGGGACGATACAGATAAATGATTATGGTAAAGCAAAAGCACTGATTAATGAGTTAGACGATAAATGTGATATTGTCATTGTCTCTTTTCATGGGGGGGCTGAAGGTTCAAAGCATACTCATCTCACCAAAAAAACAGAGTATTATTTAGGCGAGAATAGAGGTAACCCATACGAATTTGCCAGAATAGTCATTGATGCCGGTGCAGACGTGGTTTTTGGACATGGCCCTCATGTTACACGTGCTGTGGATTTATACAAGGGCAAGTTTATTGTATATAGCATGGGAAATTTTGCCACATATGGAAGGTTCAATTTGTCCGGTCCTAATGGAATAGCACCGATTATTGAGCTTACTCTAGAACCGAATGGAACCTTTATTTCGGGTCAAATATATGCTTGTAAACAGCCAAGAAGTAGCGGTCCAATTTTAGACGAGGATAAAAAGGTAATCACTGAAATCAAGTCATTGAATAAAGCTGATCTTCCTGAATGTCCACTTGATATCGATGATCAAGGTAAAATCTCTTTGAAGAGTAAATAATTCTGATTTCGATATTGAAAGCTATTTGTATCATCCCGGCCAGATTAGAATCTTCCCGATTCCCCAATAAAATCCTCACCGACATCCAGGGGATGCCCATGTTCGAGCGCGTATACCATATCGCTCAGGTTTCAGGTGTGTTCTCAACAGTCTTTATCGCCTCTCCAAATCCCGAAATTCTTGAGTTGTGTGAACAGCGCGGAATTGCTGCCATCGCAACCTCGTTCGACCATCCTTGTGGAAGCTCTCGTGTTTTTGAAGCTGCTCGCAGTGTTCAGCAAGATTGGGATATTGTGGTGAATCTTCAGGCCGACCAACCCTTCCTGCCTACTTCCTACCTCAAGACGGTAGTGGAGGCGGTGGGAGCCAACCCCATTGCGACCATCGCCTATGAGGAGGCGGGGGAGAAGGATGAGCATACGGTGAAAGTCATACGTAATAAGAAGGGTGAAGGCGTGTATTTCAGTAGGTATCCTATTCCATATTCAGTGTCGGGTACTTCGGAAGTAGTGCGGTTGTGCCATTTGGGATTGTATGCGTACAAAAAAGAATTTGCGCTGTCGTATGAGGGGGATTTCAAGTCAGCATTGGCCCTTCAAGAATCTTTGGAGCAATTGGATTTTATCCATCATGGATACCACATTGATGTGGCAATAGTACCGCATTCGGTGCCTGAGGTCAATATTCCTGAGGATTTGGTGTTGGCGCAAAAATTGGGATTATTGTAGGGGCAAACCTGCGCAACCAATGTTGCTTTTTCCTACTTTCGACCCGCCCAATTGTAATGGGCGATTATATGACCAACGAGGTTGATATTCAGAAAATTGTAGCGGTAAGTGATGCGCTGCTGGCCATCACCGACGATGTAAAAATCCTCCGCAATATTGCCTGGGAGGATCATGTTCAACAAGAGTTCTTCCGTTACGGCGCACAGCGATTGCCCTTTGTGGAGTACCCCAAATATGACGCGGCGCCGATATTGGCGCGTATTGCGGCCGTGCGCAAGGAAATAGCTGAGGTACCACACATTAAAAAGTATGCTTCCCGTATTGCGGATAAGCTAGAGAGCAGCGCCTTTTTATTGGCCACTAGAGGTACACCTGCGTTCTTCGAGCATTCGAAGGATTTGTATGGAGAGCCCACCAATGAATTGGAAAACGGGAGTTCCACCATTATTGATCTTGCTAACCACTTTGACCGTCTCTTTGACCGTGTAAAACAGGAGGATCTAGGTGCGGCCGTGGAGATGCCCTCGGTATCC
>Ga0257126_1001507_pt1 | contig 16502 bp, 18 predicted proteins | sample SI060_120mmetaG_FD_190151 | JGI IMG/M metagenome (GOLD analysis project Ga0257126, IMG submission 190151) | Marine microbial communities from Saanich Inlet, British Columbia, Canada - SI060_120m | ecosystem: Environmental > Aquatic > Marine > Inlet | place: Canada: British Columbia | collected... | reverse complement strand
CATGATCGTGGGCGCCATGCTCTCGGGGGGGGGCCTCGGGGCGTTCATTGATACTGCATCTATCTTAATCGTGTTTGGTGGAACATTTTTTGCCGTCATGTACACAGCGCCACTGCCGGTATTTCTCGGCAGCTTTGGTGCCATGGCAAAAGCGTTTTTACCGCCGGTGAAAAAACCAGATGCAATGATTGAACGCATGATCGAACTGGCTGCTGTCGCACGAAAGGACGGCATGATGGCTCTTGAGGGCCAGGAGGTACCAGACAAGTTTTTCGAGAAAGGCTTACAGATGCTGGTCGATGGCGCCGATGAGCGCACATTGGTGCGGCAAATGACTCAAGAAATTAAGGCGATGAAGCTCCGACACGAAGCCAATCAAGGCGTCGTCAAGGCTTGGATCGATATAGGCCCGGCGATGGGCATGATCGGCACGCTGGTGGGTCTGGTGCTCATGCTTGGGAACATGGCTGACCCAAAAGCGATCGGTCCAGCCATGGCTGTGGCCTTGCTGACCACACTCTACGGCGCGTTTATTGCCAATGTGCTATTCGCACCCATGCTCACAAAGCTTGAAGGCTATACTGTCCATGAAACGACCTATCGCCAGATGGTTATTTCTGGCCTGAGCGGCATTGCGAAAAGCGAAAGCCCCCGCACTATTCAAGACCAAATGGCCGCAAACTTGCCACCAAAACAACAAGCAAAACTTGAAGCGGCGTAGAATTATCAACACCAACTTGCGCCACACTGGAGGCTGTTATGGCTGAACCTGCCGATATTGAAGAAGACGAAGATGAAGAGGAATGCCCAAAATGTCCGCCGGTGGGTGCGCCGGCATGGATGGCAACTTTTGCCGATATGGCGACGTTGCTTATGGCATTTTTCGTTCTTATTTTGTCTTTTGCAGAATTTAATACTCCGAAGTTTAAAATGATTTCCGGTTCTCTTAAGAATGCTTTCGGGGTGCAAAAAACCGTGCCCGTGGTGGAACAACCCAAGGGAACAACCGTGATTTCTCTGGAGTTTAGTCCCTCACCAAGCCCCTCTGTAACTCAAGAGATGACGCAGGAAACCACAGAGGTACAAAAGCCAGAAATTGAGGTCGACAGCAAAAAAGAAGATTCGGTTGACGGGGATCGCCAAGATGATTTCGGTCAAAATCAAGGGACCGGACAAGCGGGCGACATGCAAGGCGAGCGCACGGCAGCTCAGATGGACGCGGCCGAATTGGGCGCCGCGCTGCAATCTGCTATTCAAGATGGCGACGTCTCCGTTGAAATGCTGGGTGAAAATGTTGTAATCAATTTCCCATCCCCAGATGATACGGAAAAAGACCTGCCCAGTCTGTTGGAGGAGACCCTGGCAGCTTTGGCCGAAGCACGCAACGCCAGCGGACAAGCCGAGAGCGAAATTCTGTTGGGCGGTTTGGAGCAGCAGTTAAAAGAGCTGTCCATGGCAGCCAACGCCGAGGGACAGGGGCCCGGACCCTCAGCGATAACGCAAGAACAAGAGGTTCGTGAACAAGCCATTATGGCCAATGCGACATTGACCGAAAATCAATTGGCCGTTGCGCTGCAAGATGAAATTGAACAAGGCCTGGTGACCGTCGAGCGTCGTGATGGCTCTGTTTTTGTAACCGTCGGATCGGGCGGGGCTTTCCCATCAGGTTCAGCAGATCTCACCGGTGCCGCATCCGATATTCTAAGCCGAGTGGCTTTTGCCTCGATGACATCCAACAGCGAAGTAACGGTCACCGGTCACACGGACAATGTTCAAATTTCTGATGGGGCGCTCTACAGAGATAATTGGGACTTGGCCGCGGCGCGGGCTGCGAGCGTGGTGCAATCTATGCAATCCACCGGACTTGTGCCCGCCGGTAAGTTGAAGGCCGTGAGCCTCGGCGAAACCAAGCCCGTAGCAGATAATGACACGGCAGAGGGACGGGAAAAGAACCGTCGGATCGAAATTGAAATCAGTTTTTAACCCAGACGCAGAATTTAAAATCTTCTGAGATTGGTCGTTATACTACAAGAGAGTAGAGCAAAGGGCATAGGTTCATGGCTGTCGATTATTTGAGTACTTTGAACAGCGGCGGCTCCGGCCTGAACATCACACAGTTGGTGGACAGTATCGTTGCAGCAGAAATCGAACCTGCAAAGGAACTCATTAACAAACAAGTGAGCGAAAATGATCTGGCAATTTCCGAGGTTGCAAAATTTCGCGCGCGCGCCGCAACTCTGGAGGGTGCCTTGAGCGTTGCAGGTGCAACCGGCCTATTTCAAGCTGAAAGCTCCAGCGCAGCCACCGCCATTGCCGTTCACGACATGAGCGCGCTGGAAACCGGATCAATTTCAGTAAAAACCAACCAATTGGCCAGCCGGCAGGTGTTAGAATTTGCAGGTTTTGCCTCCCTCGAAGCTACCGTTCCGGCTGGAACCTTGACCGTAGAGACAGGCACATGGTCCACGGAAAATCTGTTCACAGCCAACGCGGCCAATACCGCACAAAGTGTTACAATCGCCAGCGGCGGCACATCACTCTTAGAGTTTTCAAAGGATTTGGACGCCATAAACGGTGTCACAGCTCGGGTCATTGCCAAAGGGGATGGTACATTTTCCTTGAGTGTAATGTCTGAATATGGCGCAAATAACGCGCTGCGTCTGACGGCCTCATCCGACGGCCCAACAGATTTTGACACGACCGACGGCGGCAATGAGATCACGGCTTCCTGGGACGCAGAGCTCATTGTAAACGGCATCACCATATCACGCGAAAGCAACAGCATATCTGACATTGTAGCGGGTGCGACTTTAACGCTTAATGAGGTCACCGCCTCAAATGTCAATTTGACAGTCACGACAAATCAAACGGCCGTCAAAGGCGAATTGCAAGCTCTGATCGATCAAATCAACACAATGCGCAGTTTTTTGGAAACGGCCACAGCCCGAGGAGCCAATGGAGCGGAACCGGGCGCCTTGGCTGGCGATGCATCCATATCTGCGATTAAGCGTGAATTAAGTTCGATCACCACCGCACCACTCAATGGGTTTGGCGATGAGCCGCTGTATCTGTCTGAAGTCGGTGTCAAAACCAATCGGGACGGAACCTTGAGCCTGGACGAGGCTCAACTTGAGGCTACTCTTATCAACAATCCTGAGAAATTGGATGCAATTTATAACTCTGTCAATGCAATGGAACTAGACGCCTTACAGGTCGACTTTAGCTCCAGCGCCACTCCGCCCGCGGGTGCCCATAGCTTTGCGTATGATGCCGCCAGTGATACCGCGACGCTCAATGGAATTGAGCTATCATCTCGAACCAACAGCGACGGTGCACGCGAGTTTTACAAAATCGGCGGCGAGTTTACTGGATTGGTCATAAACGCAGCAAGCCATGAGCAAGCGGATGGCGATTTGACCAGCCAGGTATATATTGGCCAGTCCTTAGTCGATAAATTATCGGCGTATTTAGAGAGTATCACCGCCACCGCCGGGGATATCGCCAAAAAAGAAACTTATCTCAAAGCCCGGTCCAGCGAATACAGCGAACAGCTGACCGAAGCCGACACTAAAGCTGACATTATACAGGCGAGAGAGCTGCGTAAGTTTGCAGAAATGGAAAAAGCCGTTACCCAACTCAAATCAACGGGTGATTACATCACCACGCTCATGGATGCCTGGGCGAAGGAGAGCTAACTTTAAGATCTTTTGCAATCATGAGCTTATTCATCTTTTGTATAAGTGTTGTTCGACCAATGTTAAGGCGATCAGCGGCAGCGCTGACCATTCCGCCTGTCTCCTGAAGCGCGGCCTCAATTAACACGACTTCAATGTCTCTTAAGTGTCGCCGTAAATCAATGTGGTCGTCATGTTCAAACCAATTCCTATAATCTTCCGGATGAGGTAACGGAGCCTCGCCCGAACCAAAAACTTGACCTGCCCCATGGCCGGACAAATCGCGTGTCGCCTCCCACATCGCATTGTTTTCCTCTTCGGGAATGACGCCAGGCACCCGAAGCGTCAGAAGGTTTTCCCGAACATGTTTGCCGCTCACCTCGGCCCCGGAAAAGATAATGAAAGCCCGTTCCACGACGTTTCTTAATTCGCGCACATTCCCAGGCCAATCGTAATTCATCAAGACCGCTAAAGCAGTTTGAGAAAATACGGGAAGGGAAACGTCAGGTGATTGCGATAGTCTCTTCTCTAACAGCGCTGTAAGCAGCTCCAAAACATCCTCGCCTCTTTGATTGAGAGGTGGAACAGTGATTGGAAAGACGTTTAATCGGTAGAATAAATCCGCGCGGAATGTACCATTTTCGACCATTTCATGTAGATCTTTATGTGTCGCGCACACTATCCTTAAATCCAGCTTAACATCCGCTTTGCCGCCCAATCTCTGAATTGAATGGTTTTCCAAAACTCGGAGTAACTTGGATTGCAACGCCAGCGGCATATCTCCAATTTCATCTAAGAAAAGTGTTCCGCGATGGGATTGTTCAAACCGACCAATGCGCTGTTTATCGGCGCCAGTGAAGGCACCTTTCTCGTATCCAAACAACTCAGATTCAATAAGGTCACTGGGAATAGCGGCGCAGTTTAGCGCGATCAGCTTACCCACCCGACCGCTGTGCGTGTGAATTTCTTCTGCCACCAACTCCTTACCTGCACCGGTTGGACCACAGACCAAAACAGGTCCGTTAGACGAAGCAACGACCTCGATGAGATGTTTCATATCCATCGTTGGCTTCGAACTGCCAATGATAATTGAACCATTTTTTCGCAAATTTAACTTAGTCAAGGCGTCAGCTTACCATCCATTTCGGCTCTACTAAAGGATATGCTTACAATATTTTTATTTCAATATTAATCCAACACTAAGGCATTATTAAATCTAACTTCTTGTGTTTCGACTGAAAATTAAATATGTATTTAAATGTTTCCTTATCGCAAATACTTTGGTTTTGCCTTTAGGAATTTTACTTGAGGGCGACACATGGAACGCAAAGATTCAACTGCATTGGTGGCTATACCTAAGGCATCTACTGCGGTCGCTTTGCGCAAGCCAAAACAGGAATCGAAACTGTTGCTGGCGGACGGTGACGTCATTCTTACAAATCGTGAAGAGGTTCGCAGTCGCTTGCCTGACATTCTTGGCCGCGCTTTGGCGCGCGCCTGGTTAGATGTGCAGTTTGAGAAAGACTTCATGACCGACCCTCTACAGGCGCTGGCAGATTGCGGTGTCCATTTACCATCCACCATGCTTGTCGAAGTGAGCAAAACCACCGCAGACCGACCTAAAATCGTCGTCTATGAGCAGCAACAAGGATCAAAATTTAAATCCAGAGTTCTGTATTTGCAATTGGTTATGGTGGCCGGAAAATGATCATGCCGCGCCATTTCGTGCCCATATTGTTTTTAGTCGCCGCCGTGACTTTGCCAAATTTATTGCGCGCCGATGCGCATGAAGCGGAGGCGGACCAACAATTTGAGGAAGCGGTGACTGCGGTCCATGACAAAGCCTATCGGAAGGCTTTAAGGCTTTTCAAAGATCTGGCTGAAGACGATATCAGTGATGCGCAGTTTAATGCTGCCTTGTTGATTAAGGCGGGAATGGGGCAACCAAGAAACTATTCTGAAGCCTATTATTGGGCCGTTTTATCGGATCTCGGTGGAGAGTCTCGGGCAGAGACCTTAGTCTCCGATCTGGCGGATATTCTGCCGGATGAGGACATAAGTAATAATCACACCCAAATTTTGGATAGATTGTCCAAACAGTTGTCGGATGGTAACTCTCACGCAATCATAAAATTCGCGCGATTGCATTTTGAATTCTTACAAGAGCCGGATTACGAAACCGCCTATATTTGGTATTCGATTGCACAAGCAATGGGTATCAATGGCGGTTTTGAGGGCAGTAAAGAGGTCGCAGAATACTTGGAAGCGGTCGATTTAATAGCCGCGCAAAACAAATCTGTCGAAATTTTTGAGTCTTCCGTTTTTGCCGAAAACTAAATGCTTTAACCAAGATTATTTTTGATCAGACTGAACCGCATTAAAGATGACCGTATCAATCGCTGATCTATGAGTTCGGAGTTTGGCGTCTAACTCATCAATTCTTTTAAGTAGATCGCCCAATTTTTGAATTACGTCTTGTTTTACGGGAAACGCTCCCTGCTCTTTTTGAGCCGCCTCAACCAAATCTGCCACTAATTTTTGAAGCTGGATTCGGCAAGCCTCGAGATCGTTGGGCTGATATCTTAAATCCCAACATTGTGAAATTAGGAATGCTGCTTCATCGAGTGATTTTTCAATCTTCATTGCGTTTACCACCAAATGCCGCGATCAGTTCAGCCCTTCATTTCCAGGTAGCTTTCCATAAGGCGCTCAGATACCAGATCTAGGTTAATCGGGTATTTACCAGCTTCGATCTGTTGCTTGATCCGGCTTACAACCTCAGTGTCAATCGGTGGAGTTTCCCCCAGCGTGGAGATCGAATTTTTTATAGACAAGCTACTGGCATCGACGGCGCCCGCCGAAACCGATGTAACGTCTGCAGACGCTTGCCCACCTCGGGGCGACGCCGCCTTGGCATCCTGCGCACCTGGCACAAGCATTTGCCGCATGTTATGTTTAATAGAGTCAACCATGACATCCTCCTGATGTACCATTAACGACGCAGATCTAGTTGATGTTAGCGATTGGCGTAACTTTTCTTGAACTTTTTACACGAACAGCGATTATTTTACCCGACTTCGTATTTCTTACATCCGTAATATCACCAATCTGCGCATTTTCAAGTGCTTCGCCGATCGTTGATATTTCCAATCCTGAGATCCGTTGCGTTATTTGCACCGGCTGCCCAGCTGTAAGCGCCCAATCAAACTCAAGATTGCGAGCGCGGAGTGGTTGCATTGCACTTAGAGCTTGAGTTGTTCTGCGCCCTACCACATCTTCGACCCGATAGAAGGCACCCATTCTTGATCCCCTTGGAGCAGGAATAAGCGTCATAATATCGGGTGTTAAAACTTCTCCTTTTTTAACACTCGACAGAAGAACGACAACTTTGGGCGCAATGTTAGCGTCGGAATGATTTTTTTTCTCAAAATCAGGTGAAGCATCGACAACGCGGATCATAACAGACCACGCCAATGCCTTATCTTGATTTGGGCAGGCCACCGTCACAGTGTCCCATTTACCGGGGTATTTTGCCTCTACTGTTAGATCTTGATCGCAGGTGTAATATCGCCTGTGCTCGGCAACTTTTGGCACGGCCAAAATATCTTCATGGGCCAACCGCTCTAAGATTGCAGATTTAATATCCAACCCGGTCACAACCGTATTGGCAGATGCCGGAGAAAGAGCCGCAATGGCACAAAACATTGGCAAGATCAGACGTCTAAGAGACGGCGAAGAAACTCTCATTTCAGCTCCATGAATTGAATGGTTTGACCGGCGAAGAAGACGCCTTTCCTTGAACTGTCCAATGGGCGAACCACAACGGATTGATCGTTCAGGGTTTCAATTTCCAGAATTTCATAGGGCGTGTCCGTGCCCTGCGTATAGGCAAGGTGATGACGGGTAAGGCCGTCTTTTCGGCCGAAAGGAGCAAAGAGTTTCCCCTCTTGCAGGACCAGCTTGGCAGATAAAGATTGGCACATCCTTTGAGCAATCATCTCGCGCGCCATATCGCGCGCCATTGCCGCGATTTGCGTCAAGATATCTTCTCTTGGCGCGAGGGAGTTTGCATTGATCAACTGGATCGGCGTGGTGCGCTGCAACAACAACTCGCGAGTTTGTACACGCACGAGCGGCGTGCTCGGCAAACTGGGATCAAACAATTTGCTTTCAATTCGGACCATAAGGCTTTTTTTGAACGCGCTGCTTTTACTAGCAGTGAGGGAAATTGAGGTCGTGAGCGTTTTCACTCGAGCCTGCGCACCAGCGTCTTGCGCCACACCAAGGGTCAAGGATGTATAGTCAAACTCTGCCGCTAAACTGGATTGACTTTGGCCGGGGAGGTCGGACACCTGAAACAGTGTCACGCCGTCCAGCACTTCAATATCGCGCTCTAACGCGGCCGCCGTCACCTCTTGAGTTGCGATCAGCCAGGCCGGCGCGGAAGCCGCTATGGTCACCTGCGGGCGCTGCAAGGCGATGTCCAAAACAGCCCGACGCGCACAGGCCGCCGGGGCATCGATGCGTCCAACATATGCTTGAATGGCAATCCGCGCTTTGGAACGCGTTACCTTCTCCTCCAATATAACGTAGTCGAGAATTTGGCTGTCTGGCCTAACCACCAATACACTACTGGTCAAAACAGCGTTGGATGTCGCGCTATACCCATTTACCCGTGCGCCGCCCTTCAGGGCCGCCTGATAAAGCGCATCTTGCAAAGCACGAGATCTAAGACGCGCATCAGAGGCTGCACCGGTCGCCACCGCCTGTCCCACAGCCTCAACCCGTTTGATGTCAGTCTCGGCAAATACAGGCATAGCTGCCGCAAGTGTCACGGCCACAGCCATATATTTGATGCCGGACAAAATATTTTGACCACAGGCCCGCATCTGGATCACCAGCTGCGGTTTGCGCGCAGCAATTGCCGGATTGTACCGCGATCAATTTCGAGGGTCACAGCATAGGTGTCGGAGCCCTTGGGTTCAATCTTTACCGTGCGGGCACCAGCAATCAGGCCGGCAAGAGATGCACGGAATACATCAGACTGCACCACATTTTCAGAGACCTGTGTGTCACCTTGCACCGTCAATCCGTGCACCTGTTCGGTCAGCATGCGCATGGCGTCCATGCGCGCTGCCCGAATGGCCATCAGACGGCGTTGGTTCAAAGTCTTGCCCGGTTGGGATGCAATGGATGAATACCCAATGGCAGAAATTGTTGGAACGGTTGCCGCCGCTGCAACCACCGGCACCGGCATGACAGGCGACAGCGGGTTGGCCGCCTTTTGAGGCGGATCGGTCTTGAGGGCCGTCCGCACAGTTTTCAACTCTTTAGCCTGAGCTTTCGCCGTGATTTCAGCTGGTGTCGCTCTGCTCAAGTCAAAGCTGGTCATGAGGTCACTACAACCAGACAGGCTCAAGGCGCAAAGCCCCGCCGCGACGGGAAAAACATAGTGTCGTGACGATTTTTGGGTCGAATGATGGCGCATTGTTCATAGCTCCTGTGGGAATTTATTCCTTCCACTTTGCAGAATTCATGCCAAGCCCTCCTCACCCCCTAAAAAAAAATTACCCAGTTGGCACGCGTCTTGCTTCTTCACTCATGTGCGAAATTCACCGCACCGTAAAATAAGGAACAGCAGACCGTGAAACCGCCCATTTACTCAACAAATACGCCTCTTATGGCCACGCATGCGTGGCCTGCCGATGGTCGGGTTTTTGACAGGGGTGTGATGTCATGGATCTGACACGCAGCCAAATTTTGACAGCTGATATGAAATCTGCCATGGGCGGGTCCGTTCTGCCTATCGGCATTTTGATCTTAGTTGCGATGATGGTCTTGCCGCTGCCAGTTTTTCTTTTGGACACATTCTTTGTGGTCAATATCGTCTTGTCCCTCCTCATCTTAATGGTCGCATTACACACCCACCGCCCCCTTGATTTCTCCTCCTTCCCGAACTTGATCTTGATCGCAACCGTCTTGCGATTGGCGCTGAACGTGGCCTCAACGCGCATTGTTTTGAGCGAGGGCCACACAGGCAGTGACGCCGCGGGACAGGTCATCAAGGCTTTTGGCGATTTCGTTGTGGCGGGAAACTATGCAGTCGGCATCTTCGTCTTTGTCATTTTGGTCATTATCAATTTGGTTGTGATTACCAAAGGCGCCGGGCGCGTATCAGAAGTATCCGCAAGGTTTACTCTAGACGCTATGCCCGGAAAACAAATGGCCATTGACGCGGATTTGAACGCGGGCATTTTGACCCCGGAAGAAGCAACAGCCCGCCGCCAAGAAATTGGCAATGAGGCGGATTTCTATGGCTCCATGGATGGGGCATCAAAATTTGTGAAGGGCGATGCGGTCGCGGGCCTGCTCATCCTTGCGATTAATATCTTGGGCGGGCTGATCATTGGTATTGCCCAGCACGACATGGCGGTCGGAGATGCTGCACAAGCCTATATCTTGCTGTCCATCGGTGACGGTCTTGTGGCCCAAATCCCATCGCTGCTCTTGTCCATTGCCACAGCGATCATCGTCACCCGTGTGTCCTCAACACAGGATATGGCGCAACATATTGGCGGTCAGGTCAATCTCTCACGCGCTTGGGTTCCGACCGCGGTTGTGATGTTCATCATCGGATTGGTTCCAGGCATGCCGAACCAATTGTTTATTGCTTTTGCCGGCATGGCTGCTGCAGCTGCCTATTTTGCCCGTCAATCAGAGGCTCAACAGGTCATAGACGAACAGCTAGAGGAACTCAGCGAAGCACAGGATGAAGAGCCAGAGGCGGATTCTGTGCTTTTGTCAGATATCACTGACTATTCCGCCATCTCCATGCAACTGGGTTATGGCTTAATCGGCTTGGTCGATGAAGAGCAATCAGGCCCGCTCGTGAGCCGCGTAACGGGTATTCGGCGGGAAGTGTCTCGTGGCCTTGGCTTTGTTGTTCCCGGCGTGCGCATCCGTGATGATCTGTCACTCGAACCCAACCAGTATCGCATCCGCATCGGCCAAACCATCGTCGGAGAGGACATAATCTATCCCGACCGCAAACTGGCCCTACCCGGTGACGGAACACATATTCAGCTGGATGGTATAGAGGTGAAAGATCCTTCATTCGGCATTGATGCAATCTGGATCCGACCAGAGCAACAGGCCGAAGCCGAAGCTCATGATTATGCGGTGGTTGAACCTGATTCCGTTATTTCCACCCATTTGAGCCAGTTGCTCACCAAACATGCCGCTGACTTGGTTGGACAAGATGACGTGCAGACCCTCTTGGATCGTTTGTCCGAAATAAGTCCAAACCTTGTCAAATCCATCGTGCCAAAATTGATCCCGCTTCATATGCTGACGCTGGTCTTACGCCGGTTGCTGTCTGAACGCATCCCAATTTCTGACTTCCGCCGGGTACTGGAAGGTCTGTCCAATATAGTTGGCCCGAACATGGGCCCCAATGAAATGGCAGAGGCTTTGCGCCCCGCCTTGGCGCCGCTTCTGATCCAGCAGGTTGCACCGCTCGGCACTGTCTTGCCGTTGATGACCCTGACGCCTGAGCTTGAGCAGCTGATGCTGCGCACCGCACGGCAGAGCGGCGAAGAGGGTTTGATCCTGGAAGGCACATTGGCCCAGCAGCTCATGCGGTCCATTAACGAAACAAGTGAGAAGCTGAGCGCAGAAGGCCGCCCGAGCATCATGGTCGTCGCGCCCCAAATTCGGCGGTTATTTTCCGATTTTGTCCGCAGCCATGTGCCAGACATAATAATTCTAAGCTTTACTGAGCTGCCCGAAAATCGGCGCGTTGAAGTCTATGCCACAATCGGCGGATTTGACGCCCTTGCCTCTGATGAAGACCACGTTGATGCGCCGAACGCATCAGAACGCCAACCTGAAACCGTATGAAGGGAATAAAAATGCCCACAATCACAGTGACAGCTCCCGATAGCGCTATGGCGATGGATGAGGTTGTACGGCAACTTGGATCTGACGCCTATATCCTTTCCACAACCCAGCAAGATGGCCTGGTGCAGATCAAGGCGAGCCTTGATCCGCTCAAGACGGCGCCGCGTCGCCCAAAAGCCATCCAAACTGTGTTTGAACAAGAGATGGAAAAACAATTCTCCGTCTCGGCGGCTTCAGCCTCAGCCCCAAGCTCCGCTTCCGCCACCCTCGCCTCAGCCTCAGCTTCAGCCTCAAGCCCCACCCCAACGGAGGCGCCAAGAACCGCGCCCACAGATGTCTTGCGGCTCGTCTCTATCGAGGGCGGGATACCCCCCCAAGCAGACCCGCAACCCGAGCAAGCCTTAGCGAAAGAGCAAGCGCCAGCCGCGGCACAAGCCAGCCCAGCCGCTCCAATATTGAAAGTTGCGCCGCCCCAGCCTGAAAAGGTCGAACAGAGCATGCCACCAGAGCCGAGCCAAAGCTTTGATGCGCGCCTCAAGAGAATTGAGGAGCATTTAGCACTTAGCTCCAAGGCTATGGATAAACCGCAGGTGATGGCAGAACCCGTGCCGCAGGATCGCACTGCTCCGCCGCTTGTCCAGCATGAGTTGGTGGATTTGGGCTTTGATCGTGCATTGATTGATGCTGCTATTGCCAAGTTAAATGCCCGTGGGTGGCCCAGCACAAATGCGGAGCTGGTCGCACATCTTGCGCAGAGTGTGGTGACCCGTGAGCTGTCCAGCACTCTTGATGCCGACGTGATCTTGGTCGTTGGCCCCTCTGGTTGCGGCAAGACGACACTCGCCGCTAAATTTGCCTCTTTGCTGAGTGAAATGATGGAAGCGCGTATTGTTCGGCTGGTGAGCATGGAGGATACGAACCGGCCGCAACCAAGGCTTTTGCCCCATTACGCACATATGCTCAACATGCCCGTTGCACATTGGCCGATCTCCCAACCGACCGATTGGGGTCCAATCGCACGCAACACGCTTCAGATTATTGATATGGCCTGCACAACGGATGAGGTCATTAGAATGTGGCCAGAGTTACAAGAATATTTTGGCGATCTTAAGCTGCAAGTGGTCATGGCGATACCTAGTGGTTTGGCTACCAATAGACTGGCCCATGAACTCGATAAGGCGGCCCAGTTAGATGCGCAGATTGTACTCACAAAATTGGATGAGACCGAATTTTCTGTTCCGGAGGTTTCTCAACTTATTACGAAATCAGCAAAAGTTGGTTGGTTGACCGGAACACTTGAGCTTAGTGGAAACTTAGCAAAAGCGACATGTGAAATTATGGAACAGTATTTGCTAGGCTATGTTATCGAAAAAGAGTATGATACCGATGCGTCAACAGACGCAGTAAAATCCGATATGGACGCCAGTTGATGACCAATACTATCACAATTGCTAGCGGTAAGGGCGGCGTAGGCAAGACGTGTATTGCTGTTAACTTGGCAATTATGTACGCGCAGCTTGGCCATCGTGTGTGCCTGTTTGATGCAGATTTTGGGCTGGCCAATTCTCACATCCTAATGGGAAAAAATGCGCAAAATACGCTCTATGATACGCTGACTGGCAACTTGACAATTGAGGAAATTATCGAGACCGGGCCCGATGGTGTGAAGCTTTTAGCCGGCGGTAGCGGCCTGGTTGATATGATGAATATTGACGCGCGCGCTCGGTCGCAGCTCATACGAAATGTTGACAGCATACAAAATAACACAGACATACTTATTACCGACGCACCCGCAGGCGCCAGTGATAGCGCCCTGGCTTTTGTTGCCGCATCCCAGCGTGTGTTGGTCGTTGTGGTTGCCGAACCCACAAGTTTCATGGATGCTTATGCGGTCATCAAGGCCGCCCAATATGAACATAAGCTTCACCATTTTTCCATCGTGATAAATATGGCGAAAGACGGTGCGGAAGCATTTAAAAACTTTGAGAAGTTCCAGAGTATTGCCACGAGGTTTCTGGATGTAAATCTGACTTTTGCGGGTCACATTCCCTTTTCTAACGCAATGAGGCGCTCTGTCGTACAGCGCAAAGCGCTACTTTCCAATGCATCTAAGGCTCATGAAAAAGAGCTTATGGCCTTCAAATCTCTGGCGCGAGAAACACTTAAGTCTCCGATGAATGCCTTTGATGGCATACGTTTTTTCGACGGATTAACTGATCCGAAAGAGGGGTCATGACTGTCAATAAGGGATATTACCAAGAGCAAAAACCGAAGCCGGAAGATCTGATTATGTCAGAGCTGCAAACGGTCCGGAAACTCGCGTTCTATTTTTACGGACGGGCAAAGGGTGCCGTGGAAGTGGATGATCTATTGCAGGTTGGATACATTGGATTGATTGACGCAAGCCAGAAATATGTCAAAAAACCAGGCGTAACCTTTAGCAGCTATGCAAAAATTCGCATTCGCGGGTCAATCGTCGATCATTTAAGACGTAGTTCAAACTTATGTCGCACGACGATTGCGATGAAACAAAAAGTCGATCGAACGACCCTAAGCCTCGAACAAAAATTGCAACGCGCTCCCTCAGATGGTGAAGTTGCAGAGCTCTTGGGCTTGACGCCCGATGAGTTACGCAAGTGGCAACAGGCTTTTGAGGCAAACCTACATCAATCATTAGATGAAATGCATGATGCGCACTCAATTTGGTTTGTCTCAAAAGAGGCGAACCCAGAAGAGTCCTTAAGCAATCAGGAAATGAAGAGAGGGTTGAGGGACCAGCTGGCAAATTTGTCAGAGCGCGAAGCATTGGTCATGCAGCTGTATTATGTAGAGGAATTAAATGTTTATGAGATTGCCGAAATCCTGGGGGTGACCACTGGACGCGTATCACAAATCAAAAAATCTGCGATCGGAAACCTACGAGAAGGTATGGCTGAATTTCTAGCCTCTCCCGCTTAAGACTTGCGTTACATAGAAAATTCGGTGGTCTTACATTTTGAACCTTTGAGGTTTGAATTTTCTTGTACCAATACTTTTTCATTCGTAAAATCTATCGAAAATCGCAAGCGCCGCTGGTCATGATCTGCGATTATGACCCCGTCTGATATGGCCGTAATTATCAGCGTAAAATCTCCCTGTGCTTGGGTTAACTGCGCAGTTTGACCAACTTTAGCTCTGTTGACGACCAGCTCAAACGGACCGATCATTGGGTTCGAACAGCTCATCGTACGGTGCTCAAATCGTTTTAGAGAAGCCAGGCTTGTGATCCCAATGCCGGCAATGACTCCAAGGGCTAACAGCCCCGCTATTGTAGAGGCTCTCATGATTGTTCATTCGCTTTCTTAGCGCGTCCCTTCGGCGCAGCCGTCGACGCTTCAGCTTCGACTTTTACGGCTTTATCGGCGGAGATGAGTTTCTCAGCATCAGCATCACTCACATTGATCGTCGTGTTTTCGAAAAACTGCATGCCGTTGACTTCGGTTTCTTTTATTATTTTCACCAGCTGCCATCCTGTCAAACCATCTTGTGCCGCTGGTGCCACTGGATCTTCTGACTTGGCCTTTAGCTTCATAGTTGCCAACTTATTCTTTGGCAGCAACTCGCCCAAATGATCCTTTACACAAGAAGGTTCATCCAAACCAATACGAACAACTTTTTGCCGAATGATCCACGACTGGGCGGCCATGGTTGCCAGGCGCGTATCTATATCAGCCTGCGGGCTATATTGCGCCTTCAGAAGAGATAGCGCATCATCTAAGGACTCGTCTTGTACAGTTTTAAGTATTTTGGTGCGGGTAAGCATTAACTTCGCCGAAAGCTTTTTACTGGGGTCTACATGCTCTTGAGCTTTTTCTGTGGTCTTTAACATTTTTTTTCTTTCTTTGGTCCGTTTGGCATTCAACTTGCAATTATCGCTCCAAGATGGGGCAGCATCCCTTAAAGAGTTGAAGAAACGAGACAGACATGAACGGTATCCGCGATCACTTCGGTTTACATGATGACGCATTAGCCTTGCGATCGAAACGCAATAATATTTTGGCGTCCAACATCGCCAATGCAGCGACACCTCACTTTAAAGCACGCGATATTGATTTTGAAGCGGCTCTTGCCAAAGCAATGCCTTCTGGCCCGATTACGACAACAAGCAGCAATCACATTACCGGCGGCGGAAACGCATTGGATAGCTCGCTTGAATATCGCGCGTCGATCAACCCGTCGCTTGACGGAAATACCGTTGAGTTGTCGGTTGAGCAGATGGAGTTTTCAGAAAACGTTGTCCGTTATCAAACATCTTTGACGTTTTTAAACCGCAAGATTTCCGGACTCATGTCCGCGATTAAAGGGGAATAACATGGCTGGTATTCAAAATATTTTTGACATCTCTGGCCGCGCAATGTCCGCACAATTAACGCGGTTAAACACAGTCGCCAGTAACCTTGCCAATGCGAAAAGCTTCGCGGGAAGCAAGCAAGAAGCATTTGTGGCCATCAAGCCGGTATTCGAAACTGAGTATGCCGCACATGCGGAACGATCAGGAATCGCAACTGTTAACGTGAGCGATATTGTGACTTCAGACCTTCAACCCCAACGCGTTCACCTGCCCAGTCACCCAAAAGCGGATGAGGAAGGTTACGTTTGGGGATCTGCCGTCAATGTCGAGGAAGAGATGGTAGAAATGCTAGAGGCATCTCGCCAATACCAAAATAATTTAGAAGTAGTCTCCACGTTGCGCTCATTAATGATGCGTACCGTAAATATGGGCCGCTAGGTGAAAGGAAAAACAATGTCGAATGTAGATTCAGCCGGAGCCGCGGCACAACAAGCCTTATTTGATAAACTTGGAATCAACACCAATAAGACTGCCGAGCAGCGCGGATCTTCCGACAAATTGGGCCAAGATGACTTTTTGCAGTTGATGACGGCGCAACT
>Ga0257126_1001504_pt1 | contig 16535 bp, 16 predicted proteins | sample SI060_120mmetaG_FD_190151 | JGI IMG/M metagenome (GOLD analysis project Ga0257126, IMG submission 190151) | Marine microbial communities from Saanich Inlet, British Columbia, Canada - SI060_120m | ecosystem: Environmental > Aquatic > Marine > Inlet | place: Canada: British Columbia | collected... | reverse complement strand
TTCAACCTTCTCTATCGCCGCAATACGGCGTGAGGTGGGTGGCGGTTAGATGATGTCGGGGGCGGCGGAGACGGCGGCGGCGGGGGAGGCGATTAATACATGACCCGCATATTGTGGTCGAGCGCCCATTGGGCGGCATCGTTAGCATCATTATCGCCGCTGTAAATAAAATTGATGGGTTTCTTCTGCGTGTTTGGGTCTAGCGCCCGAAGCTCAAACAGGTGGGTGGGGTGGTCAGCGTGCAGCCTCTTAATATGACTGGCTGCTGCGTCTCGGTTGGGGAGGAGTGTCATCGTGATTTTCCTTTTCGATGATAAATTGTTCTAGTGCGTCGAGTTGAATGAGGAACTCATCGACAATTTCAGCCACTTGCGGAAACGCAGTGTCATTCATCGCCCTCTCCATTTGTTCGTCATTCATCTCTAGGATTTTCTGCGCGTCTTTGAGCGTGACCCATCGGACGCCGGCAGTTGCTATCGGCTCGGTCACCGTTTCACGCCTTTGCGGTTTGGCTCGGCCATTGCGTATTTTCGACCGTTGATGTCGGCCTCAATTTGACGCCGGCTCCAAAGTGTCGAGCCGCCGATGTAAGTCGGGTGAGGGATTTTATTATTGCGTGTCCAAACCCAAATTGTGTTTGGCGACTTGCCGTACATCTGTGCGACCTGCTTTACATTGAGCATTTCTGTTTCAAATATTTCGCTCATCTCAATCTCCTTTCGTTTCGAGATGAGACAAGTCTGGTCGGATTTGTTTTTGTTCGCTTGGTGCCGTGGGGCAGTTGGGTATAGAAATTTGAGGTGCAACTGCCGAACGCATCGGGGTACCACTACGGATACCACTAAAACCCTAATACGCAAAAAACCCTCAGTTTCCTGCGAGTTTTAGTAAAATTCTGGCGGAGAGGGAGGGATTCGAACCCCCGGAACGCGCAAACGCTCAACGGTTTTCAAGACCGCCGCTTTAAACCACTCAGCCACCTCTCCTGAAGTCTGCTCTAGTCAGCTGACGTGATTTAACTTCTTTGCCTCTAAGTTTCAAGAGTGCTTTTGTCGGCTCGACGCCGCTTCTTAAAAGCAACGAATCTAATATAGTCTTGCCACATGCTTATTGCGGGAACCACCATATGCTAAGAAATCCAAAAACATCGCCTATTCCTGCTACCGGTCGCTGGTTTGCCGCCGTTCTACTGGCGGGCGGTTTGGGCCTATCTAGTTGTGCGGTGCCGTCTCACGACTCGGGCCAGGGGCAAGGCCGCGCCGTGGCCGCTGGCGGTATTTATAAAATCGGCACGCCTTATCAAATTCAGGGCGATTGGTACTATCCGCAAGAAAACGATACCTATGATAATATCGGCACCGCAAGCTGGTATGGGCCTAAATTCCATGGCCGACGCACCGCCAATGGCGAGATTTTCGATATGGATTTGCTCACCGCAGCGCATCCAACATTGCCCATGCCTGTGCGGGTGAAAGTGACCAATTTAGAGAATAATAAATCGGTCATCGTGCGGCTCAACGATAGGGGCCCCTTTGCCAAAGACCGCGAGATTGATATGTCGCGCCGTGCCGCCGAGGTGCTGGGGTTTAAAGAACAGGGCACCGCCCAAGTGCGGGTGCAATATTTGGGCCGCGCGCCGCTTTATGATGTGGCAGGACGGGTTATCCGCAAACAAGAGCCCGACCGTTTCATTGTCGATAAGCCAAAAACACCGCGCGCCGACAGACGCGTGGCCGCCGCGCCGATTGAGAGCGTCGCGGTGCGCGATTTCGATGGCAATCGCCTTGTTGAGCCGAAGGAAGATGCCCTGAAAATTTTGGCGTCCAAACGCTTTGCCGTGCAGGCGGGCGTGTTTTCGAAGCGGGCCAATGCCGAAACTTTGAAAAATAAATTGAGCGGAATAGAGCCATCTCGCGTGGTCGAAGTGAAGGTCGGCGGGAGCACCTATTACCGAGTGAAATTGGGCGGCGCGAACCTTCGTTCCGAAGCCCGCGAAATGCTCGAGCGGTTGCTGGCCTCTGGCCATAAAGACGCCGTGATAATTGAGCAATAAGGAGCCGAAAATGCTGCATCTGCAAAAGCGAATAGCCAAATTACGCCGCTCGGTTTTGGCCGTGGCAAGCCTGTTTGTCTTGGCGCTTAGCCCCGCTCTGGCGCTGGAAACCAAGGCGGATTACGCCTTGATGATGGATGCCCAAACCGGCGTTGTGCTGTTTGAAAAAAACGCAGACGCCCGCATGAGCCCCGCCAGTATGAGCAAATTAATGACCGTGCTGATGGCTTTCGAGGCCCTGGAGTCTGGCGCCATATCACCCGACGATACCTTTTTTGTCAGCGATGATGCTTGGCGGCGCGGCGGCGCGGGCTCGGGCGGCTCGACCATGTTCTTGAACGCGCGCTCGCAAGTCGAAGTGCGCAATCTCTTGCGCGGCGTTATCATTCAATCGGGCAATGATGCTTGTATCGCTTTGGCCGAAGGGCTGGCGGGCAGCGAGGCTGCTTTTGCGCAAATCATGACCGAGCGGGCACAAGAGCTGGGCATGAGCAAATCGACTTTCACCAATGCCACCGGTCTGCCCGACCCCGAGCATAAAACCACGCCACGGGATTTGGCGATTTTGGCTCGCACGCTGATTAACGATCATAGCAAATATTATCCGCTGTTTAGCGAGCGCGAATTTACTTGGAATAAAATCCGCCAGACCAATCGCAATCCGCTGCTCTATGCCAATATTGGCGCCGATGGGCTGAAGACAGGACACACGTCCGAGTCTGGCTATGGGCTGGTTGCCTCGGCCGAGCAAAATGGCCGCCGGCTGATTTTGGTTATCAATGGGCTGGATAGCAAACGCGAGCGGGCCCGCGAAGCGCGCAAGCTGATGACCTTTGGCTTCCGCAATTTCCAACGCGACCTATTGGTGGAAGCGGGGCAAGAAGTGGCGGCGTTTCCGGTTTGGCATGGCGACCAAGATAGCGTGAAAGTGACCACCGATAGGCGCTTTGATATTGTGACACCGCGCAGCGGGCGTCGCAAAATGGTGGCGACGGTCACCTATGAGAAACCGATTTTAGCGCCGATTTCGAAAGGCGACCGATTGGGCGTTTTGAAAGTGACTTTGCCGAACTTGAGTTCGCAGGAAATTGATTTGGTGGCGGCGGAAGATGTCGGCAAGGGCAATGCCCTTGGCCGGGCGATTTCCAGCCTGGTTTATTTGATTGTAGGGGATTGATATGCGCGGAAAATTTATAAGTTTTGAAGGCGGCGAGGGCGGCGGAAAATCGACCCAAGCCGTTCGCTTGGCTGGGTTTTTACGCAGCAAAGGCCTCGACGTGGTGGAAACCCGTGAACCCGGTGGCACACAGCAGGGCGAAGAATTGCGCGACCTTTTGGTGCAAGGCGACCCAGATCGCTGGTCGCCCTTTGCTGAATTGCTGATGATGACAGCGGCGCGGGTGGAGCATGTGAACCGCCTTATCGAGCCCGCTTTGGCGGCTGGAAAATGGGTTATCTGCGACCGCTTTTTGGATAGCACTTTGGCCTATCAAGGCATCGCGGGTGGCTTGGGGCTGGATATGGTGAAACCTTTGCAAGAGATTGCGGTGGGCAAGAGCTTGCCTGACGTGACATTTTTGCTCGATGTGCGCGAAGAAGCAGGGCTGCAACGGGCCGAAAAACGCGGCGGTGCGGCGCGCTTTGAGAAAAAGCAAGCCGAGTTCCACAGCAAAGTGCGTGACGGGTTTTTGGCGCTGGCGGCCGAGAGCCCAGAGCGCATGATTGTGGTCGATGCAGAAGATACATTCGATGCCGTATGGCAACAAATTGAAGGCGAGATGAAGCAGCGCTTTAAACTTTAGCCTGTTTCCGCTTAGATAGGCGCATGAGCCAAGCCGAGATTACCGAACCGCTCCCCGATGTGGACGGAGACCACCCGCCGCGTTTCACCCGCGCGTTAGTCGGCCATGAGCGCCCGCAGAGAGATTTTCTGGATGCTTTGCAAGGCCATCGCTTGCCCCACGCATGGCTGTTGTCGGGGCCCGAAGGTATTGGCAAGGCCAGTTTTGCTTATATGGTGGCGCGGGCTTTATTGTCCAATCCAAATCCGCAAACCATCGAAAGCCTCTCGCCGGTAACCGATACGCCGGAAACCCAGCTGATTGAAAATAGCGTTCACCCCGACCTCTATGTGCTGAACCGCCGTTATAATCTCAAGACCGAGAAATTTCGCGGCGATATTCGGGTGGAAGATACCCGCGAGATGAAAAAATCATTTGAGCTGAGTGCGTCGCGCGGCGGCTGGCGCATTGCCATTATCGACAGTATCGATGAGATGAACAAAAGCGGCGTCAATGCGCTGCTGAAGCTGATTGAAGAGCCGCCAGAGAAATGCCTATTTCTGATTGTCTGCCATAATCCGGGGCGAGTTTTGGATACCATTCGCTCGCGCTGCCGGTCTCTGTCCTTTGGGGCGCTGGACGAGGGGCAATTACAGCAGATTATTGCGGGTCGCCTCGAGGGCATGGATGAGAATGAAGCGGCGGCGGCCGCGTTTCTAGCCGACGGAAGTGCCGGGCGGGCTTTATTATTGGCTGAAATGGGCGGGTTTGATCTCTATCGAGATATGGTGGGCGTGCTGGAAGGCTTGCCGCAGCTGGATGTGGAGGCTTTGCATGGTTTGGCTGGCCGCTTTGGCGCGCGCAGTGAGCCAGCGAGCTTTCGGTTGTTTTGTTATTTGTTTAGCGGTTGGTTGCACCGCGTGGTGCGCGCCGCCTCGACCGGGCAGGCGTTCCAGCCCGTGTTTCAGGGCGAGGCGGAGCTAGTGGCGCGGCTGGTGAGCCATGATTTACCGCTTGAACCCGCGCTTTCGCTATGGGAGAAAGTGCAGCATCAAGTGCGCCAAGTCGAAGGGTTAAACCTCGACAAGAAACAAGCTATTTTGGAGTGGTTTGCTATGTTGGCAGATATCCTTCGCGCGAAATCAGCCTGATGAGATGGCTATAGGAAGTTAAAGTGTCAAATAAGAATTTCTTCATAACTACCGCAATTTCCTATCCAAATGGCGCTCCTCATATCGGCCATGCCTATGAGATTATGGCCACCGATGCGATTGCGCGCTACCATCGGTTAAGCGGCGAGACGGTTTATTTTTCAACTGGCACGGATGACCATGGGCAGAAAATGGTGCAAACCGCGCGCGCGCAAGATAAAACCGCACAACAATTGGCCGATGAGCTGACCCCCGCCTTTCGCGAGATGGCCGCCGCCTTGAATTGCAGCCATGATGACTTCATCCGCACCTGCGAGCCGCGCCACCATGCGGCCGTCAGCGAAATTTGGCAGCGCATTGCCGCCAAGGGCGATATTTATAAAGATAACTATGCCGGCTGGTATTCGGTTCGCGATGAGGCGTTTTATACCGAAAGCGAAGTCACACAGGGCCCCGACGGCGAAAAACTGAGCCCCCAAGGCACGCCCGTGGAATGGTTGGAAGAAGACAGTTATTTCTTCAAATTATCGGCCTATGAAGACAAATTGCTGGCTCATTTTGAGGCCAATCCGCAGTTTTTGCAGCCCGAAAGCCGCCGCAATGAGGTGGTTGCTTTTTTAAAAACCGGTCTGCGCGATTTGTCGATTTCGCGCACCGCCTTTGATTGGGGCGTGCCCGTGCCCGATGACCCCGAACATGTGGTCTATGTTTGGATGGATGCGCTGACCAATTATCTCTCGGTCCTCGGGTTTCCCGAGCAAGAGGGGCGCTATGCTGAGTTTTGGCCAGCCAGCCTGCATGTGATTGGCAAGGATATCACGCGGTTTCACGCGGTCTATTGGCCGGCTTTTCTAATGGCGGCGGATTTGCCTTTGCCGAGCCAGATTTTCGCGCATGGGTTTTTAACCGTAAAAGGCGAGAAAATGTCGAAATCACTGGGCAATGTTCTCGATCCCTTTGGTTTGGCGGCGCATTATGGCGTCGATGCTTTACGCTATTTCTTCTTGCGCGAAGTGCCATTTGGCCGTGATGGCAGCTTTAGCGATGAAGCGATTGTTAATCGAGTGAACGCCGATTTGGCCAATGATATTGGCAATCTGGCGCAACGCAGCCTGTCGATGATTGGCAAAAACTGCGATGCCAAATTGCCCGCCCCGCAAGCCTTGTCTCCTGAGGATAGCGCCATCTTGGCGCTTTTCGATGGCCTGAAACCGCGCACAGATGCGGCAATGCAAGGCCATGAGGTGCATAATTATCTGGCCTGCGTGATGGAGGCTGTTTCAGAGGCCAATCGGTATTTTGCTGGCCAAGCGCCATGGGCGTTGAAAGCCGAAGACCCCGCGCGTATGGGCACGGTTTTATATGTCACGGCGGAAGTGGTGCGCCAAGCGGCGATATTATTGCAGCCTGTTATCCCGCAAGGGGCGGCCAAACTGCTGGATTATCTGGCGGTGGCGCCGGAGGCGCGCGCGTTTTCGCATCTTGGGGCGGCGCATCGCTTAACCGCAGGTATCGATTTGCCGACGCCCCAAGGGGTGTTTCCGCGCTTGAGCAATATGGCGGATAGCTCTGAATAACTGTGGCTTTTTGGCAACAATTGATTGTCTCTAGACGGGTTTTTTGATTATTCTCTTGAACTGAGCATGGCTGATTTTCCAGATTGGTCATGTGGGAGTTTTGGGAGTAATTATGTTTGCCCTTCGTCGGCTCGCACAATATTTGCGTTTTGGTTTGACTGTTTTTTCAAGCGGGCGAAAACCGCGCGCGGAGGCAAAGCCAGCCGCCCGCGCAGGCGCGTTGATTTGGCCTCGTTTTTTGAAACTCAGCTGGAGCCGTCTGGCGCGTTACACCACTTTGGGCTTAGCGCTATTGGGGCTGGCTTCTGGCACGTTAACTTATTTGATCTTGAGTAATCTCACCCCCATCACGCCCAATCGGGAAGTGGTGTGGACTTTGCTGTCGGTTAATTTGTTCATCATTTCGGGGCTGTTTTTCGTCTTGGTGATGCAGGCCTTGCGGCTGCGGCGACGGCGGCGCGAGGGCAAAGCCGGGGCCTATATGCATGGGCGCATGGTGGTGCTGTTTTCCATCATCACCACGGTGCCTGCCATTTTAGTGGCTATTTTCGCCATTGTGATGATGAACCGAGGTCTCGATTATTGGTTTTCTGCGCGCACGAAAACCATCATTGGCAATACCACGGCGGTGGCCAATGCTTATATCAGCGAGCAGCGAAATGGCTTGCAAAGCGACCTAACGGCCATGGCCAAAGATTTGTCGAAAGCGCGCGCGCTATTGACCAGCGACCCAGCGAGTTTCACCAAATTTTTACGCGCCCAAGCGGGCTTGCGAAAAATGCCGCAAGCCTTGGTGATCGACGATAAGGGCAGGGTGCGGTTTCAAGCCCTGCCAGAACAAACGATTTTAACCAGTCTGCCGCCGCGCGAAGCCTTTGTGGCGGCCAATAGCAATACCGTGGTGATGAGTGATGTGAACCAAGGCCAAATTTTAGCCTTGCGAAAAATACAGGGAACCGCCGGTCTTTATGTTTATGGCGCGCGTATTCTGTCGGACAATGTTGTGCAGCAATTGCGCCAAACCGATGCGGCGGTGCGCGATTATTCCGCCATGGAGAAGCGTCGTTTCGAGACCCAACTGACGTTTGCTCTGGTTTATATTGTGATGACTTTGGTCATTCTTTTGTCGGCCATTTGGCTCGGTTTGGCTTTGGCGGACCGGCTGGTGATGCCCATTAGTCGGCTGATTTATGCGGCGCGTCGGCTTGGCGAAGGCGAGCTGAAAACCCGCGTCTCCACCGAGACCATGGGCGGCAATGATGAAATTGAAGAATTGGCCTGGACGTTCAATGAAATGGCAGAGCGGATTGGCGCCCAACAAGAAGATTTAATGGAAGCACATAAAGATTTAGATGTGCGCGCCCGCTTTACCGAAACGATTTTGCAAGGCGTATCTTCCGGCGTTGTGGGCGTTAGCGGCCAAGGGATTATCCGGCACGCCAATCAGGCGGCTGGCGCGCTATATGATAAGCAACCCCATGAGTTGGTGGGAAAGAAAATATCCCAAACCATGCCGGAGTTCGCCGAGCTGGTGGCAAATGCCAAAGCCCGCCAGACCCTAGTGACCGGTCAGGTAAGCCGCCAAGACGCCGGGAAAAAAGGACATATCATTCAAGCCTCGGCCTCGGTGATCGGCGGGTCAAATAGCAAACATAGCGCTTTGGTTTTGACCTTTGATGACATCACAGATTTGCTGACGGCGCAGCGCAATGCGGCTTGGGCGGATATCGCGCGGCGGATTGCGCATGAGATTAAAAACCCGCTGACCCCCATTCAATTATCGGCCGAGCGGTTGCAGTCGAAATATGGCGATGGCATTGGCGAGACCAAGGATATTTTCAAAAAATGTACCGAGACGATTATTCGCCAAGTCGAAGACATTGGCCGCATGGTCGATGAATTTGCCGAATTTGCGCGCATGCCTTTGGCGGTGATGGATGTGTTTGATGTCAGTAATGTCGTCTCGCAAGCGGTTCTTTTGCAGCGCGTTGCGTTTCGCGATATCGACTATCATGTCGAGTGTCCAGAGACCCTAAACATGTATGGCGACCGCCGCTTGATCAGCCAAATGCTCACCAATGTGTTAAAAAATGCGGCAGAGGCCTTGCAAGGGCAGCATAGCGATAAGCGCATTGCGCTAACCATAAAGCCGTCTCGAAATCACATTTATATCTCGGTTTCAGACACGGGCCCCGGCTGGCCCGAAGGCGAACGCCATGCTTTGCTCGAGCCCTATAATACCTCGCGCGAAGCGGGCACGGGCTTGGGCCTGTCGATTGTTAAAAAAGTAATAGAAGATCACGGCGCCAAGCTTTCGCTTGAAGATGCGTCTTGGAGCTCGTCTGGCGGGACGGGCGCAAAAGTGCAGATGGAGTTTCCTCTGCAAACCCAAATGGCCGACACGCCAAAGGGTGAAAAAATGGCTGGGGTATCAAAAGAGCTAGAGGAATTGTAATGTTTGGAGATGTGTTAATTATTGATGATGAGCGCGATATTTGCGACTTGGTCGCGGGCGTTCTGGAAGACGCGGGCTATGAAGCAAGAGTGGCCTTCGATAGCGATAGTGCTTTGCGTGAGATTACCAAAAGACGCCCCGCCATGGTGCTTTTGGATGTATGGCTGCAAGGCAGTCGGCTCGATGGATTAGAAATCCTGAGCATTTTGCACGAGCGCTATCCTGATTTACCAGTTGTGGTTATTTCTGGCCACGGCAATATTGATACCGCCGTGACCGCCATTCGAAATGGCGCTTACGACTATCTCGAAAAGCCTTTCAAGTCTGATAAATTGCTGGTGACAGTGCGCCGTGCCATCGAGTCCGCACGGCTTTTGCGCGAGAACACCGAGCTGAAACGCCGCGCCTCGGTGCAATTTGCCCTCATCGGCAATGCGACGGCGATGGAACAGCTGAGCACGAAGATTGATAAATTGGCGCAATCGAACAGCCGCGTGATGATTGTTGGGCCGTCGGGCTCGGGCAAAGAGGCGGCCGCCCATCAATTGCATTCGCGATCGCCGCGCGCGAGCAATAATTTTATCGGCATTCATGGCGCCATGATGGAAGGCGGCGAAGAGCAAATTGACCGTTTGCTGTTCGGCTATGAAGAAGGCGAGGAAGTGGAAGCTGGTCTCATCGAGCAAGCTCATGGCGGCACGCTTTATTTGGATGAGATATGCGGGTTTGCGCAAAAGCACCAAAAGGCGATTTTAAAAATGCTCATCGATGGCGCCATTACGCGCGTCGGCGGCAAGCAAAGCGTGGCGATTGATGCGCGGGTTTTATCGTCGTGTAGCGGCAATGTCGAGACCCGTATCCGCGATGGCCATATGCGCGAGGACTTGTATCACCGCCTGAACGTGATGACCCTCGATGTGCCCGGCCTAAGCCAAAGGCGCGATGATATTCCCTATCTGGTGAATTATTTCATCTCCATGTTGGCGGCGCAAATGAACATGCCCTTGCGGGTGGCGGGCGACGATGTGCTGGCGGTTTTGCAATCGCATGATTGGCCGGGCAATGTGCGCCAATTGCGCCATGCCGTCGAACATATGATGTTGACCAGCCACGCCACGGGCAGCGAAACGCTGACGCTCGACCATCTGCCGAAAGAAATTGTTTCCGATACCGATGTGGCGGAGAACGTTGGCCAGCAGCGCCATATTATGTCTCTGCCTTTGCGCGATGCGCGAGAGTGTTTCGAGCATGATTATCTGGTTGCGCAGATTGAGCGGTTTTCTGGAAATGTATCCAGAACGGCGGAATTCATTGGTATGGAGCGCAGTGCGCTACATCGGAAAATGAAATCTCTTGGTATTTCGGGCGGCAATCATGCTAAAAGCCACGTATAGATAGCGAGAGCTATATCTACGTAGCGAGGTAAAGGCGCATGAAAGTCATTGTGTGTGGGGCCGGACAGGTCGGATTTGGCATTGCTCGCCATTTGGCCGGAGAAGGCAATGACGTCACGGTTGTCGACCGCGAAGCGTCTTTGATGCAGCGGATTACGGATACGCTCGACGTGCGTCCTATCTTGGGCCACGGCGGCCATCCCGATGTCCTCGAACAGGCCGGCGCGGCGGACGCCGATGTCCTGATTGCGGTCACCGCTTCGGATGAAGTGAACATGGTGACCTGCCAAGTGGCGAAAACCATTTTCAACGTCTCCAAAACCATCGCCCGGGTTCGCGATGGCGATTATTTGCACAAGCGCTGGGCACGGCTTTTCGCCGATGAAGCGATTCCCATCGATGTGATTATTTCGCCAGAGACCGAAGTGGCCGAAGCGGTGCTGCGTCGCTTGGCCTTGCCCGGCGCGTTTGATAGCGCCAGTTTCGTCAGCGGCAAGGCGGAAATGATTGGTGTCAGCATCGAAGAAGATTGCCCGGTCATCGACACGCCGCTGAACCAATTGACGGGTCTGTTTCCAGATTTGCGCGCCATTGTGGTTGGCATTCGTCGCGGCGCGCGGGTTTATGTGCCCGATTTCGACGACACGATGCAAGCGGGCGATGAAGCGTTTTTGGTGACCGCCAGCGATGACACCGAAAGAACGTTGAAAATTTTTGGCCATGAAGAACGCGAAGCCCGACGCATTATTTTGGTCGGCGGCGGCAATATTGGCTATCAAGTGGGCCGCACGCTAGATGGGCAAGCGGGCCGCTATGCGCTCAGCCTCATCGAAAATGACGAAGCGCGCGCCCGCTTTGTGGCGGAGAAAATGCAGCGCTCGATTGTTTTGCGGGGCAGTGGACTGTCGCCCGATATTCTGGCCGAGGCTGGCGTGCGCGAAGCCGATTTGGTTTTGGCGCTCACCAATGATGACCAAGTGAATGTGCTGACCACCATGTTGGCCTTGCAAGAAGGTTGCAGCCGCGGCCTGTGTTTGGTGAATGACAATAGTTTTCAAAATCTGGCTGGCCAATTTGGCATGGAAGTCGCCATTAACCCGCGCGCCATTACCGTGTCCTCGATATTGGGGCATGTGCGGCGCGGCAATGTTATTCGGGTGCATGCGGTTGGCGATGAATTAGCAGAAGTTTTAGAAGCCGAGATTGTTGATGGCTCTGCGGTCAATGGCACGAAATTACGCGATATTGATTTTGGCGATAAATTGCGCGTGGGCGCGGTTTGGCGCAAAGGCGATTTATTAATGCCGCGCGGCGGCTTGGAGCTGAAATCTGGCGACCATGTGGTGATGTTTGTATTGGCCGATGGCGTAGAACAGTTTGAAAGCCTGCTGCGAGGTAAAGAAAAGGCCTAGCCGATGCGCTTAGGAGCCATTCTTTTCATCCTCGGCTACGGCGGCTGCATGATTGCGGGCCTGATGGTCTTTCCTTGGTTTTTATCTTTGTTTGACCCGAGCTATCGCCATGCGGGCAATTTTAGCATCGCGTTAATGCTCACCAGTTTTGCCTCTGGGGCGCTATTGTTGTCGAGCTATGATATTCGCCGCCACCGCGCGCGCGGCATTGAGCTATTGCTTATCATGGTGTTGTTTTGGACGGTTTTGCCCTTGCTGGCGGCGCTGCCTTTTATCGGCGCGAGCCAAGTCAACTCGCTTCTCTCGGCCTATTTCGAGGCGGTATCGGCGCTCACCACATCGGGCGCGAGCATTTTTGCGGTTCCGGAAGCGGCGGGCGCACCGATTTTATTATGGCGCGCCTTGCTCAGTTGGTTGGGCGGTCTTTGGACTTTGGTTTTCGCCGTGGCTGTGTTGGCGCCATTTGGCATTGGCGGCATTACGCTGGGCGGTAGCCCGCTGCTGCAACATGATGAAGACGCCCATTTAACCTCTCGGTTGGGGCGTCCGCTTCGGCTTATTTTTCCCATCTATGGCATGTTCACTCTGATTGGTTTTTTCGCCATGTTGATTTTTGAGGTGCCGGCTTTCGACGCGCTATGCCTCACCTTATCAGCCATCTCGACCAGCGGCATGGTGGTGGATAGCCAAAGCATGGCTCAATTTTTGCCCGTCAGCGGGCAAATCATTCTGGCCAGCATTAGTTTCATCGGCGCACTGAGCATTCCGCTTTTGCTGCTGTTGACGCTCGGCAATCGGGTTCTAACGGGTCTGCGCGATACCGAGCTTCGGGTTTTTGTGGCCCTCATCGTCAGCTATAGTCTTGTCTCTTTTCTCGCGCTGCCCGATGTGCCTTTGCTGGGCGGTTTTTTGCAATCTATCTCTTTGCACAGCACGGCCGGATTTAACTTCCTGCCGGAAGGGCAGCTAAGCCAATGGCCCGTCATTTGGACCATGGTGCCGCTGATTATCGGGGGCATGGCGCTTTCGACGGCGGGCGGGCTGAAAGTCATGCGGGCGATTATTCTGGCCAAAGACTTGGGCAGCGAGGTTGGCAAAATGGCCTATCCGTCTTCGATTCACCCTTTAAAGCTGGCCGGGCGGCGGCTTCAAGATAGTGATTTCACGGCCGCTTGGGCGTTTACGGCGGTGCTGATTTTATTCGTCAGCCTCGGCGTCTTATTGCTCGGCCTGTTTGGTGTCACTTTGGCGGAGGCTTGGCCCTTGGTCTTGGGCGCGCTGTCGAACAGTCTGGCGGTTACCCAACATTTGGATATGCCGCTTGGCTTTGGGGCGATGAATGGCGCTTTGCAAATCACATTGGCGCTGCTAATGATCGCGGGGCGGATAGAACTGCTGATTTTAATGGTCTTATTTACGTCATCTTTCTGGCGCTATATGCGCTGACCGGGTGGATAGGGATAGTATGAGCCGAATTGCATATATTGATGGAAGGTACCAACCGCTAACTTGGCCGGGCATTCAGGTCGAAGATCGCGGCTATCAATTTTCGGACGGCGTCTATGAGGTGGTTCGGCTGCGCGATGGAAACTTATTAGACGAAGAGCGCCATCTCGACCGGTTAGATTATTCCTTACAAGAGCTATCGATTGGCCAACCCATGTCGCGGCCAGCCCTGAAGCTGGTGATGCGCGAGGTGCTGCGGCGCAACCGTCTGCAAAATGCTATTTTATACATCCAAGTGTCGCGCGGGGTGGCACCCAGAGAGCACAGTTTCGAAGAAAGTTTAAAACCAGTTTTGGTGATGACCGTGCGGCCACTTTCTGCCAGCAAGCGCGAGGCGATACACCGTGACGGCATTGAGGTCATCAGCGTGCCCGACCAACGCTGGGCAAGATGCGATATTAAATCGATCAGCCTATTGCCAAATATCTTGGCCCGGCAAAAAGCCCGAGACGCCAAAGTGCAAGAAGCTTGGCAAATAGACGAGCAGGGGATGGTGACCGAAGGGGCGGCAACCAATGCTTGGATTGTCGATAGCGGCGGATTTCTGCGGACGCGCCCCGCGCGTGGCGAGATTTTAAACGGTATTGTGCGTCAAGTTTTGCTGCAATGCGCGGAGCAAGCCGGCCTGAAACTGAAGCAAGAAGCGTTTTCGCTCGACGAAGCCAAAGCCGCCAAAGAAGCCTTTTCGACCGCCTCCACCATGGCGGTGTTTCCTGTGGTCTCCATCGATGGCGTTAAAATTGGCAATGGCAAGCCAGGGGATATCGCCCAAAAATTGGCAGCCGCCTATGAGCGGGTTAACGAGACATCTTAATATAAAGTTGAAAAAGGCTTATATTTCTAGTGAAAGTTGTGTAAGGTGATTGTGTAAATGATCACGAGTATGAGAACCCGTGTAGAAAAAGTAATAGGTTAATGTCTCAGTAGCCGCAGAAAATTTGGGTAAACCAATGTCTTCAAATAAAGACTCTCTTGAAGCCTCGTTCTTGGATCATGTTTGTGAGCAAAAGCTTGCATTGACAATCTTTCTTGTAAACGGCGTTAAACTTCAGGGCACAATCACTTGGGTAGATGCAACCTCCATGTTGCTGAGCCGAGATGGCCATTCGCAGCTGGTTTATAAGCATGCGATTTCCACCATTATGCCGAATAATTCCGTTGAAATTTCTGTCGCCTAAAGACTAATCGTCTTTCGGTTCGCCGGCTTTCGCGCGCTGCCAGAATATCTCTAGGTCTTCGAGTAAAAAATCACTCATATCCGTGCTTTGCGCGCGGGCCTGCTGCTCGAGGTTTTGAAAGCGGCGGGTAAATTTCGCGTTGCCGCGGCGCAAGGCTTTTTCCGGGTCTAGCTTTAAATGGCGCGCCAGATTGGCGACCACAAACATCACATCGCCCAATTCATCCTCTATGGCGTCGCGGTCTTGAAGGGCTATGGCTTCTTGTAATTCGGCTGTTTCTTCTTCCAATTTATCGAATATGGGCTCGGCCTCGGTCCAGTCGAAGCCGATGCGCGCGGCGCGTTTTTGCAGCTTTACAGCCCGCGTGAGAGCGGGAAGGGCGCGCGGCACATCATCTAAAAGGCTCTCGGGCGCCTCTTTATCATCCGATTTTTCGGCGCGCTCTTGCGCCTTAATGTCTTCCCAATTTTGCTTTACCTGGTTGCTATCGATGCCGGCCAAATCGCCAAAAACATGCGGATGGCGGCGTTCCATTTTATCGGCAATGGCATGCACCACATCATCGAAAGTAAAATGCTCGGCTTCTTCGGCCATGCGGGCGTGAAACACCACTTGCAATAATAGGTCGCCAAGCTCATCGCGCAGCTGGGTCATGTCGCCGGTTTCAATCGCATCGACGACTTCATAAGCTTCCTCGAGCGTATAGGGCGCGATGGATTTAAAGTCTTGCTTTATATCCCATGGGCAACCCGTGTCTGGGTCGCGTAGCGCGGCCATAATGTCGAGAATTCGGTGGATAGACGGCTGAGACACGACGTGGTTTCCTTTATAACGTAGAGCCAATGAGGCTGTGGCTCTAAGTTCCCACGATTCTGACGCGCCATAAACAAATGGGGCAGCCCCGATAAAACCCGAGGCCGCCCCTTAAATTATTCGCATAATAAATATTATGACAAATTAATAACGATTAGAGATTACTGATGCGTCACCGAGCCATCGACCACAGTGACTTGTCCGGTGCTCTTATTATCGCAATTTTGTCCACTCACAGCCGATATGGTTCGGTTGCTATTGGATAATGTGTGTGCGCCGGATAGCGACACGCCGTCGATTTTAATCACAGCGGACGAGCTGAGTGTGCTGGCGCTATCGACGGTAACCGATATGGTGGCCGTGTTTGCGTCGGTATCGACGACGCACCCAGGAGCTGAGGCAATGGAAGCAGACGCTGGCGCTACGAAGGCACAGGTCAAAACCAAGCTGGCGGTTTTTAGGTTCATTTTAATCATAAAATATCTCCGAATTTAATTGCATGAATAAACCGATGCGTTGCGACACCAGAATGAGTTCGAGCCGCCGCCGCTATTGCTTCGGCAGGCTCCGTTAATCAGATTGTCGTTGGAATCGCGATATTTGACGCGATAGGAAGTACTGGAGTGGTTCCGCCAGGTCTCCCAATTGGTAATAATATTATTGTTGCTCCAGCCCGAGCCATTACACACGGGAACCGTGCGGGCCGTGGTCCCTGCTTTGCCATAGACTTTTGTGTTCGGGGCGGCATTTTTAAGCGACGTCGACACTTCCGAACTTTCCGCCAGCTCCCAGCCTACCCCTTTGGATAAGCAATGGTTCCATGGCGAAATGGCCAAATTACCCGCCCCGGAATGGGTGGTAAGCTGAACCGCAGCGGTTGCGTTCGATGAAGCTGGCACGTTCATACTATAAGAAAAATCCTTGTGATAAGAGCTATTCGAATAGTTGAGCGACTTGCGAATGGTATAGCTGACCGAGACTGGCCCCCCGTCAGATATCGCCAACTTCACATTGCCATCGGCCAAATCTAGCGTCAGAGACGAAGGCGATTTGGAAGCAAAGGAACAGGTCCAACTCGAATGGTTACAACCACCGATAAGCGGCATGGTTACCGTATTGGTTGTGTTCGACGCCGCACAAGCATCGCCCGTCGAAGCCGGACTGGCGGGGGCCGATTGATTGGCGGCAACGGTGTTTTGGAAATGCGCTTTCATC
>Ga0257126_1001484_pt1 | contig 16728 bp, 22 predicted proteins | sample SI060_120mmetaG_FD_190151 | JGI IMG/M metagenome (GOLD analysis project Ga0257126, IMG submission 190151) | Marine microbial communities from Saanich Inlet, British Columbia, Canada - SI060_120m | ecosystem: Environmental > Aquatic > Marine > Inlet | place: Canada: British Columbia | collected... | reverse complement strand
ATTTTTAAATTATTCTAATAAAGAATCTCTAAAGGATGCAAGATCTATATCTGTTCCTATATCACTGTCACTATCACTACTTTCATAATTTTGTTCTACATTAAATTGAACCTTTTTTCTAGAAGGTCTTTTATTATTTCTAATAATTGAATTTGTTGGTTTTTGATTTTTGATGGAACTTTCCTTTTTCTTTTTTCCAAAAACAATATCAAATATATTTTTTGTCTTGCTATTTTTATTATTCATTAAAAATAAGACTATTGCATCTAACACTAAAAATAACCAAAAATATACTTTTAAACTATGTAATAAAGCTTCTTCTCCACCAATAAATAAAACAGCATGTAATATAATATAAGCAATACTACCATATATTAAAACTTTAATACTTCTATTATATTCGTCAAGTTCTTTTTCGATTAATGATGAATTATATAATAGATAGAAAAACATTTTTAATTTAAATTTAAATTATAAAAAAAAAAAAAGTAATAAACTTATACTAAGATGAGTAATTTTAAATGTGAAAAAATTTATAATGCTATTTTAGAAAAAAAGGATAGAATAGTAGTGATAGGTGATTTACATGCTGATTATGATAAAACAATAGAATTATTCAAAAGACTTAATTTGGTTAAAGAATTTAACGAAAAAAATATTTGGGATGCAAAACCACTAAATACAGTTATTGTGCAATTAGGAGATCAACTTGATGGAGGTGGTAGAGGAGTCGGTGAATCTTCTGGAGAATTAAAGATAATAGATTTTATGGAGGATTTGCATACACAAGCATATTTAAAAGGAGGTGGTGTTTATTCATTAATTGGAAATCATGAAGTTATGAATTTATTGGGTGATTTTAGATATGCATCAAATAAAGATATTGAAGAACAAGGTGGTGAAAAGTTGAGAAAACAATTATTTAAACCTGGTGGGGATTTATTTAATAGATTATCTTGTACTAGAAATGTTATATTACAAGTTGGTAGTTTTCTTTTTACACATGCTGGTGTTGTTCCTAATAATGTTAAAGATGTTGAAAATCCTAAGAAATTTATAAATAATATTAACTATTTAATGAGACAATTTTTGCAAGGTAAAAAGGATGAAAATGACTCTGAAATTAAAAAGTATTTTCTTGAAAAGGACACCAGTATTATATGGAATAGACATTATGGATATGAATCTCCAAATTGCAATGAAGTTGAAAAAGTCACAAAAACTTTAAATGTTGGAACAATGATTGTAGGACATACTGTTCAAAATAAGATTAATAGTAAATGTGATAGTAAGTTATGGAGAGTAGATGTTGGGTTATCTGGAATATTTGATAACAAAGAGAATATGTCAGTGTTGGAAATACTAGATGATGGAGAAAAACTTCCAAGAAATAAATTTAGACCTATAAGAATATTAAAATAAAAATAAATAAAATAAAATAATACTTAATATTAATGAAATACAAAATAGCACATACAGAAAGTGGATTACAAATATTACATGTTCCCAATAATAAAATAAAGCTTGTTTATGTAAATATTGGGGTTAAAATAGGAAGTGATATTGAAACAAAAGAAACATTAGAATATAGTCATTTTATGGAACATTTATTAACACTTTTAACTTCAAAAAAATATAGTAATGGATTAAAAAATCGAAATTTCTTGTCACAAAATAATGTTAAATTAAATGCCGAAAATATAACTAAACACACAATGTTTCAATTTACCATGAAAACAGAATTTCTTGATAAATTCCTTGATATGTTAGTAAATGCATTATACGACTTTTATGTTGATGAACAGTTGTTTATTAATGAGAAAAATTCAGTAGTTGAAGAATTAAATGCTATAATCAATGATAATGATTATAAATTTGAAACATTTATTGAACAAAGCTTGTATAAAAACCATTGTAGATCATATTCTCAGAAAGATAGATTATCGAATGTAAAAAAAACCAAAACATCAGATATTATTAAATTTTTCAATAAATATTATAATTCGAATAATATAGTAATCGGATTTTATGGAAATCTAAATCTTAATCATGTTTTGAAAATATTCAATAATTTTCATACAAAACAACCTAAAAATTTTAATGTATATAAATTAGAAAATAGATTTAATGTAAACTTAAATAAAAGAGTTAACTACATTAAAGAAAATAAACAAGTAAGTAGCCTTAAAATAGTATTTAATATTCCATATAAATTTTTTGATGATGAATATTATAATATATTTGCAATTCTAAACATATTATCTTATGACATAAGTTCAATATTAATAAATAGACTAAGAAATATAGAAGGTTTAATATATGATTTATCTGCATTAATGGATTTAGATGAAAACAATAAAAACCTAAGTTTTGTATATTTTGATACGCATGTTGAAAATAGAAAAATAGTAAAAGTAATATCAATAATATTAGAAGAACTAAATAATTTGAAAACAAAAAATATAGATAAAGAACTAATAAAAAGATACAAGGAATCATTAAAAATGAAACAAATGAATGATTCATTATCTTTTAATCCCCTTAAAATGTTAGACGAATACGTAAAATATTTATTATGGGGAGAAAAAATTGTCAAGTTTAATGACGAATATAAAAATTTTTCAAATATTGATGAAAAAACTATTAAAAAAATAGCAAATAAAATATTTAATGTAAACAATATGTATATCTTCTACAATGGTTCTAAAAATCTTAATACTGAAATAAATAAATTATTACGCCCATAATTTACATATATTGCAAATATTATGAAATTCCCTATAACAACCACTAGTAGTTTCTTCTCTAAAAAAAATATGATTACAACTATTTTGTAATTTTTGAGTTATTTTTTTAATATCTATTTCTATATCGCGTTTTTCTTGATTTATTCTTTGTAGTTTTTTTTTCAATTCTTTATATTCTTTGTGAATTTGTTCAAATTCGTCAACTTCTTTTATTTCTTTACTAATACTATTTTCCATATTATAATAGATTTGGATATTTAATTAAATATTTAATATAATTTTAAATTAATAATTACTGATTTATTAACATATATCCATGCACAAAATCTTGTGCCTTTTTATAATCATCAGTTGATTCTCCATATTGTCCATAACAATCACCATGAAGAAAGTATCCTAGAACAATATTATCAACTTTATTATGTCTAATATATACACAGCAACCCATTCCAATATTTAAAATAGTATATAATCCAATATAACCAACTTTTGTTTTATCATGTTTTAGTGTTTCAAGTGTATTTTTAGATTTTGAAAAAAGTTCTTTATAATCTGGAAATCTATTTATAAATGAATCAATTGTTTGGATATTATCATCATGAATCATTATTGAAATTAAATCAAGTATGAAAATAAAATAAATTTATTGAAAAAATCAAATTTTTTTTGTTTTATAATTTAATTATCTATTCAAAATCTATGTATATAGATTATTTTTAATATCATAATCGTTTTCATTACAAAGTTGTTCCAATTCTGGAATACAATCTATAATATTTTCACAATTAATGTTACCAAAATAGAATTTTTGTAAAATTGCTGTAGTTATCTTCAAATTTTTAATTTTCTTATAAAATTCATCGAATGATTCAATTTGATTTGGAATAAATGTTTCAAACATCTTTTTGATTTGATTCTTATTTGCATAACCAAACTCAAATGAATGATCAACACGTCCTGGTCTTTTTAAGGCTTTATCCAATATAAGTGGATGATTTGTTGTCATAATAATAACTTGACCATGAGAATGAGCAATACCATCAAGTGTATTTAATAGAGCACTAAACGTAATATTATTTTTATTTTCATCATTTTTCTTTCGCGATTCAAATAGACAATCAATATCTTCAATTACTAAGAGTGTGTCATCTGGTAACCTTCTTAATGCTCTCATAAAATCACTATCCTCCATTTTACGCGTAAAACTTAGCAAAGCAACGCCCATATTCAATTCTGATGCAATACTATAAAGTAAGCTTGTTTTACCTGTCCCAGGATACCCATGAAATAGCATATTCAGTTTATAAGGAACCCCATAAGTTTCATATCTTTTCTCTTCTTCTTTGGACAAAAATGTTTTTATTGTATTTTTAATTTCAATTTCTTTTCCATCAAGATAAATTGTTTTAATGTTTCTAGAAATACCTTTTTCAAGAGTCTCCCAATATCCATCATCCCACATGTAAATTGTTGTTCTATTTAGCTCCTTTTTCTTATCTAAAATTTCTTGAGTAAAATATTCAATACATTCCTTGAAAAAAGTATCAATAATTTCTTTATTTTTCTCTAATGTGTTATTGTTATTTATAATTTTAACTTCCATTTCACTATGAAATTTTGTTCCAACTTCATTGATTAATGGTATATCAAATTGAATAATATTAATAATTATATTAGTATTATTAAAACTTAAATTACTTATTCCAATATCAAGATGTTTTAGTAGTTGTATTTTATCTAGATTATGATGACGTCTCAATCGACTACCAGCCCTTATACCAAATCTATTACTATCAGATGCCACAATCTTTATTCCATAAATAGAAATAGCTTTAAAAAGTTGTTCTGTATTTAAAATACGGTAAAATAATTCATTTTCTTTAAGATGTATATTGTTTGAATTTCTCTCCATAACAGTTTTTTATAAGTTAATAATTAAAAATAATAAAATCAATTTTTTAATATGTGAATTAAAATATAAAAAATATAAAAAAATATAAATATTAAATTTGGGTAAAGATATGGTATTAATATATTCATTTACAAATTATATCTATAATTAATTTTTACATTACTAAATAAACTATGATCTAAATATAATGTATTGAAATGATTTAGTTATTAAACTCTAATATATTATTAAAATTAATCGTAATATTTAATTGAATTTAAGACAATTAATATCCGACTTCTTCTTTTATAACACTCAATGTAGGTTTATAAGAACCAATTATTTGTTTATTTTTTTTTTTTTTATATAACGAATTAACAACCATTCTTTCATATATATATTTTTTTTTTAAATAATTGAATCTATTTACTAGTAAAATATTTACATTTAATTTATCATATGTAAATAGTGAACCTAATATATTAGGTATATTTTCATAGTGATTTTCATAGTGATTTTCATCTTTTTTTAGAAATTTAACATACATTTTACGATTAATGCAAAGATATTTTAAATAGTTCTTTAAAATATCTACCTTAGGAACACCTTTTAAAAAAAGTTTATAATTTTTAAAATTATACCTAATATAACAAGACATATTATCGTTTATTTTCAATACCTTACATTTTTGAAATATATATTCTGGTTTTACAATATTTGATTTATTCGTATAAAATCTAGATATAGAAGAAAAACTCATTAATAATAACAAAGATAAAGTTTAATATTAAAAAACAATATATTTAAATAGATAATGTTTTACGATTTAATAATTATTGGATTTGGTATATCTGGTATAAGTTTAGCAAAAGAAGCTATTAAAAGAAAAAAAAAAATATTAATACTAGAAAAGGACTCTAACTTTGGTGGTGTATGGCACAATGCTCATAAAAATTCAGAGTTACAAACACATAAATCATTTTATGAATTTTGCGAAGAAACAACCATGTCTAAGAGTATTAGACATTATCCAAACAAGGAAATATTATTAAAATATTTAGAAGATATTATTATAAAATATAATCTTAATGAATTTGTTAAATATAGTTACACTGTAGAAAAATTAGATTTAAAAAATGGTTTATATATAGTTAACGATATATTTACTTCTAAATATATAGGTATTTGTTGTGGTGTAAATAATAAAATTAGAAAAATAGAATCACTAAAAGATTATAATGGCAAAATTATTTATAGAAAACAATTAAGAAAATTTGATTTTAATGAAGTAAGAAATAAGAATATTTTAATAATAGGGAATGGTGCAAGTGCATGTGATGTTATAAAAAGTATAGATAATATTGATAATGCTAATAAAGTAATATGTATTTACAGAAAACCTAAATATTTTATAAATAAATTTTTATTAGGACTACCAATAAGTTTTTTTCTTAACGAATTAGTGTTATTATTTTTCAAAAAGATTAATATATTATTATATAGATTAATAGTCAAAATTGTGTTTTTAATATTTTTTGGAAATGTATTAGATATACCATATGAAAAAATGAATAGTAGTAATTTAGTTGGCAATAATATAATTATTTCAAAAATAAAAAATGGATCATTGATATATTCAAAAGAAGAAATAGTATTTGCATATAAGAATAATATTGTATGTTCACAAAATGCACATCTGAATATAGATTATATATTTTGTTGCAATGGTTATGATAGTAATATTAATTTTATAGATAATATTCCAAAAAAAAGATATTTAGGTATTTTTCACAAAGATTACAAAAATATAGGATTTATAGGCTATAATCCATCTTATAATTGGCCAAAAATTAGCGAAAAACAAAGTCTATTATTTTTAGATTATATGGATAATAAATTTAAGGTAAATAAATATTATGAAAAAAAAATAGTAAGTAAAGAAGATTACACTTATAATTTATATGATTTTCTAAAATTATAATATTTATTTAAAGAAATTTATTAGTTAATATATATAAATGGTTTTCAAGGTTGTAGAAAGTTTAGAAGAATACAAAAAATTTCTTTCTGGAGAAGAGTATGGTGACAATCTTATATTAGCATATTTTACAGCTACTTGGTGTGGACCATGTAAATTAGTTTCACCTGTTATACAAAGAATTGGTGAAGAAAAAGAATCAGTTGTAGTTTTAAAGGTTGATGTAGATGTATGTGAAGAAGTGTCCAATGAATGTAAAATTGATTGTATGCCAACATTTTTATTTTATAAAAATAAGAATCCTGAGCCAATTCATAGGTTTTCTGGTGCAGATTTAGATATGTTAGTTCAAAATATTAATAATTTTTTAGAATCAGATAATTAAAAATTTTTATTTATTATGTTTATTTATAGTAATGATAGAATTCCTAAAAATAAATAATGTTATTGACTATATTTTAGGAAGAGAATCTATCTACATTTTATTATTAGTAATTTTGAATATAATTAACTTATGTTTGTTTTACAAAAATAAGAATTTACTTTTATTCAATGGATTATTATTATTATTATTATATTTTATTATATCATCCAGACCAGATAAGAAAATATTAATTTTGGCAATGACACATTTCACTTTTTGGGGTGTTGTAACTGAATCATTTATTATAAGGAATACCAATAATACTTTATATTATAAAGATTCAACAAAACCATTTAATGTTCCGTTATGGTTAATACCAATTTATTGTTTATTTTGTATAAGTGCAATTTATACATATAATATATTTAAAATGTTATTTTAATAAAAACTTAAAAATAAATGTTAATTATAATTATAATGGACGAATTTAATTTAACATTAAAATCAGAAAATGATTCACTTAAAATAAAAAATGATAACTTATTTAAAAAAACAAAAAACCAAAAAAGAACTATATCTAGATTAAAAAGAGTTATTGAAAAACAAAATTGTTTCCTTCAAAAAGTAAAAGATAATAAAATAGAAGACGATGAATGGGAGGATTTAGATTTAATTATGAAAGATACTTAAAAAAATTAAGAAAAAACAGAAATATAATAACAAATAGTGAAGCAAATATAACTGCATTTTTTAAATTTTTATATATTAATAAATTTAGTATAAGTGCTATACTAAAGGCTAATAAACTATCAAATTTTAAAAAATCATTAAAATAATTTTTAAAGAATGTATTCATTATATTATTTTATACTATTTTATTATATTTATTCTACACTTTAATGATCCAAGATGTTAAAATTTTCTGGATTACTAATTATATTTATTAAATCGTTTTCAAGAACAATAACAATAATATTTTTATAATATCACGTTCATAAATTTTATTTATCAATAACTCTTTTAATCTATATAATTTATGGTTAATAAATAAACTTTTATTGTAGGTTTAATTATGGTAATTTTTATTAGTATTTTAAAATATTCATAATTTTTTTACTAATAATAAATGCAATTAAAGCTGTAATAATACCAAATACTGATAATCTTGTTCCAGTAAAATACCATGATTCATTTGTATATTTTGATTGTATCGAACCTAATAAGAATAGTGATATAGTTATACTGATTATTAATTTTATATACTTGTTATTCTTACTTTTATTGAATATGAAATACAAAAATATAGGTATGAAACCAAAAAATATGAAAGAAAAAAATGTTATTAACCCATTCTTTATTGGTTTAATTTCATTAACTAAGTCATGTTTTTTATAATTTTGTTTAAGTTTAATATCAGCATTTAAACTTAAATAATCACTTATACCCATAGACAATCCGTCTGATATTAATACTGCTAATCCAATAATAAAAATATATTTGTAGTTTAATTTTGCTCCAGTTATTCCAGATATAATATTGAACATTGTAATTATTCCATCAATTCCACCATAAATTATACTTCTAAGAATATAATCATTTATCATTATTATATTATTTGATTATTTTATTAAATTAAATTAAAATAATTATCTTATTATATTTTATACAATGGTTAAAAAATCAGGAAGTGATGGTTTCAGATCTTTTACAGTAGTTAAAGTTGGTAAACATGGTTCTTGCAAAACTAAAGGACAAGGAGGTAGATTTATTAACAAGACTCCAGCTGGTGCAGCCAAAAAAGCATTTTCTGAGTTTTGTAGAACTAAGAGAATTAAAGGTATATGCACTTTAATTGTTACTATTAAAGAAACAACTGCTGGTAGTGTTGGTAAAGTATTTACATACAAATTAAACAGAATTAAGTTAAAAGAACCAATAATTAGATTTGAAGGTTCTGATAAAGAATATGTTATTGAATATCAATCCAAGATTAAGTCAATTACTGTTCCAGTAGAATGTAAAAAACCAGGTCAAACCAGAGGTAGAGCTTTAAAGAGAACATCTAAAAAAAACAAAATAAAAGCAAACAATGTTAGAAGAATTAAAACTAGATCTAGAGTTAGTAAAACTAGGTCTGGTCGTAGATATAAACCAAATAATATTAACTAATTTTTTTTTTATATTATTTAATGATATTCATCATCCATCAAAATAATGCATGTTAAATTTTTTTTAACAAGTTAAATTTAAAAAATAGAGGTCTAAAAAGAAAATTAATTTATTTGGTGAGATGCTGTGATACATGTTTGTTGATTTCAACAAAAGTCATATTTTGTGGTTTCTTAACACCAAAAATCTTTGAGAGTTCCTTATTTGGAAGGAACCGTCTCTTATCAGTTTGAATTTGAAGGTTCTTTTCTTTAATGTAAGTTGAAATTTTCTTCATGACTTCAGCCTTAGTTGCCTTAGTTCCATGGTCAAGACTTAAAAACTTTTCGAGTTCTTTACTAAGAAAAAGTTTTGCTTGTGGCTTCTTCTTTCTTTTTTTAGTTTGCTTATCAAGTAGTTTAAACGTTTTATGAATACCCCTTAGTTCATCTTGTAAAGATTTAACATCTTTGTTGTAAGTTATAAAAGTTCCAAGAAGAGATGCAAATTGAGTATCAAGATTTTCAGTTGTTAGAGAAGTAGCCATTTTATATTTATTACACACCTGAAATCTTTAAGTAATTTAAAACCAAAAAATTTTAAGTAATTTAAAACCAAAAAATTTTAAGTAATTTAAAACCACAAAATTTTAAGTATTTATTCTCCAAGTCCTTTTATATTTTATTTTATTGTAAAAATGTGCTTCATACAATCTAGATCTTCAACAACATCATAATCTTTGAAATTTGAAATAAACTGTTTCATAAAATCAATCATTTTTTGATTAAATGATTCAATAATTTTATCAATAAGTTCATTTGATAGAAATTCATAATTATGATTAAAATCATAATCATCTTTATTTAGTTGTGGAATAATCAAATTGAATGATTTAATATTATTAATATTAAACAATTCATATAGTTTAACATGTTTTATCATTTCAAAATTTGTTTTAGGTTCATTAAATTTAACATAAGAATAGACATCTCCCATTGACTTACTTACCCTAAGTGCTGAATTTTCTACAAAATATCCATCGTTCAAATCTCCACTACTTCTTGGAATTTTAATTGTTTTATCAAAGTCAAGTTCACTCTCAATAAGGTGGTTTGGAACAATTTTTTCATTAAGCATAAATTGCAAATTAGCAACATCATAAAATATTTTATTTGATGGATGACTACTAACAGTTCCTCTTGGATAAATATAATAATTTCCCGCACCAAGAATATAATATTCATATACACTTTCTTTCTCATAATTTTTTTTAACAAATTCATCATAATCAACAAGTTTTGTAGAAAACCCAATCGTGTCTAAAACTCCATTTATTCTTTCTAAAAAATCTTCAATTGTAATAAGTTCAACATATTCTTCTTGTAAACCTAATATTCTTTTAGCTAAACAATTCATTTTTATCTTATTTTCTTCAATAATAAAACTTCCATTAAAGTGTCGTAAATCAGTCATATTTTGTTCAGTAACAAATATACTCTATCTTAAAAAATAAAAATAAATATCAATTTTTTTTTTTCTTATAAGAATTATTACGATTAATTAGAGCACTAAACTTATTTTCGACTAATGTATGAAGATTATGGTATTCATTATTTGAATTTTTATTATATTTATTCAATATTTTACTTCTTTCTTTATAAATAAAATTAGAATAGTTTCTTATAAATGTTCTAAAAGAATGATTATAAGTTTCTAAATTCTTAAAAATATTTTTTAGCAATTGTTGTAATTCAATGTCAGGATTTGCAACTCTCAAATTAATGTAATACAATACCCAAGAACCGCAAAATCCACCAGGATCAGTTTTTAAATTAAAATTACCAACTGTTGATGGTGTAAATGTCGATAATATATTATTTTCTTCTTTCTGCTGAAAACCTATTTTTGGACAAAAATTATTAGGTGGAATATATTTATAATTTATATTATTTTTTATTGATTTAATAAATTGATCATCAAATTTTTTCGAAACACTAAAATATTTTTCTTCATTAAATTTTGTATAGGGTTCAAAACGTTCTATGGTTTTGTTTTTTCTATCAAATAAAATTGCATTAAAATGTGCATCATTTACATTACAACTCCATTTAATATATAAAAAAGTTCCTACAAAACGTTTTTTGCTATTCTTAATTAAATCAAAAAATTTTTTTTCATATAATGGATAAATTAGTTCTTGTGTTTTATCATAATATTCGCAATCAAAACGAATACCGTAATTCATAAAATCATCTCTTTTATACCCAAATGATTTTTTAAATTTCATTGGTATATCTAAATTTTTATATTTTGAAGATAAATAAATTAATCCAAAAATCAAATCTAACCCAGAACCAACAAACTTAGTTTTTTTTACAATTTTTTTTTTTAAAATTTTTTTGGTGTTTAATTTGTGTTGTTTTTTTTTTTTAAATTTAGATTTTATTCTCATTAAATATATTAAACATTAAAAATCAAATTAAAAGAATGTAATATATATATATATATTATATGAATGTCAAATTCTTCAACATTTATTGTTAATGAGTATATAATAAATAGAAAAAGGATTGGAAAAGGGTCATTTTCGACTATCTATAAAGGTTATAGCACCAAAAATAATGAAATATATGCTATAAAGGAAATAACTATAGATAAAAAACAAAATAAAAGTAATGTTAAACGAGAACTTAATGTATTAAAAACATTAGATAATCCTTACATTGTTAAATTATATGATGTAATTATAGACACAAATTATAATAATATTTATTTTATACTTGATTATTATCCTAAAGGTGATTTGGCAATATTTTTAAATCACAAACCATTAAAGGAAAAGTATTGTCGAAAATATATGAAACAGTTATCTCAAGGATTAGAATATCTATTGAATAAAAATATTCTTCATAGAGATTTAAAACCACAAAATATTTTGTTAACAAATGAATATAATATCAAAATAACAGACTTTGGATTTGCAAAACAAATAGATAAAAATTCGTTGATAACAACACTTTGTGGTAGTCCTATGTATATGGCTCCTGAGATAATTAATAGACAAGATTATGATATAAAATCAGATTTGTGGTCTGTTGGAGTTATATTATATGAAATGGTTTATGGATATGTTCCCTTTAATGTAGGGACATTTTTAGAATTAATAAAAAAAATTAATTCAAAAGATATAGAATTTACAAATAAAAGAATAAAACTAAGTGATACTTGTTTAGATTTGATGAAGTCATTACTTACCAAAGACCCTAAAAAAAGGATTAATTGGGAAGAATTTTTTTCTCATAATTGGTTTCTTAATGATGAATTATTAAAAGAAGAAAATAATCTGCTTGAAATAAGTTTTAGTGATAGTTTAACAATACCAAGCTTACATAATAGAAAAAATGATAGGCAATTTTGTTCTTTTACATATAAAAGTATTGTTCAAAATAAAAATTTAAGTTTTAGCGAATCAAGAGAATATAAAAAAAACCACTTTTTAGAAAATGATAAACAAAATAAAATCATAAAAAAAAATGAGAATATTGACGATATTAATTTTCTAGATTCCTTAAGTGAAGATTCATCAACAAATGATGAAAGTGATTCTGAATATTTATCAATGGATGAAAATGAAATAACACATAATAAAATAGATAATGAGTTATTTGAAAGTGATTTTAAATATGAAAAATCAAAACCTATAAATATTATAAATGAAAAAATTACTAAAAGTTATGAGTATGAAATACTTGATATATCACAAATAAAACAACAAAGTTTACCTGTTAGTAATACAAAAACTGTTACTCAAAGTCTTAAAGAATATTTGTATTCTTCAATAAACTTAATAAGACAATCCTATAATTATGTAAGTAGCAATAAATCTATATAAATTATTTTATCTAAATTTTTATTTAACTTTAATTTACATTAAAGTTAAATTAACTTCAATTTACTTCAATTTATAGTATCTTGGACTAATAATCAAGAATATAAGTGCCAATGCAAAACCTATAAATGCATACCATGGGAACATCTTCAAGAAACCTTGAATAGTCTTATCTTCACTCTTTATTTGTTGATTATCATTTCTTGTTTTAAAGTAATTAACAATAACTAAAAGATTGACAATTGTGAAGATAAAGAACAACATACTATTAGTTGCGTTTGCCATAAGTTCTAATACCCCTCCCTTAACAAATGTAAGTAAGAAAGAAAGAACAAAAATAGTTAATAAGGCTGGAATAGGCATTTTATCAAACATAGTATTTTGTGAATTTTTATTATTTAATTTTTGATTATTTTCGTAGTTTTCTGTTTTTCTGAATAAACTATCGAAGGATACTAACTTAGATAAGTATTCTGGTGCAATTCCCTTAACAGATAATTTTTGGAATAATCTAGATACACCTAATATACCAATTACTAATGTTGAGAACATGGTAATAATTGAAAGAATTGTTACAAAATTCCTTCCCTTTGATCCAAAAATTACATTATAAGCTTCTGAAATAGGATATACTGTTGAAGACGCCTTCTTTAATCCTGTAATTGATATTACACTAACTATAAGCAATGCGTAGAAAATTGTTGTAAATATAACAGATGCAGTAATACTCTTTGGAATAATACTTCTTGATGTTGTTTCTTCACTTAATTGGACAACAGATTGAAAACCTGTAAATGCAAAAATTGTGACGAATGATGCTCTTAATATACTTGGTATTTTACTTACATCTAATTTCATCTTATTATCACCTAAATATTTATTATGCTTTGATACAGATCCAATTATAATTAAGAATGCCGCAATAACTACTGTAATTACTGTCTTTGCTACATTTGCAGCATGTTTGACACCTAAACAATTAATAAATGTAGGAATTCCGAGTGATAATAATGTAATAACATGTTTTGGAATTCCTAAATTAAATGTTCCTATAAATTCTGCTAATCCTAAAGCAATTGTTGATTTAGCAAAAATGCCCATAATACCAACAACCCAAATTACAATAGTTGCGAACAAATTAACAGCAGCATTAGGTTCTTTTTCATTTTTCCCTTTAAAAATTTCACGTATCCAACTATATTCAGCATCATTTACAGGATATTGAAAATTTAATCTGGCAAAACTTAAGCCCGTCATAATACTAATAATACCACCAAGAATGAATGCTAACCATGCATTTTTACCACCATATTTAATTATAAATGGCATAAGAGTAAAAATACCAGCACCAACCATATATGATACGCCTGTAAAAAACATATCATTGAAATCTAATCTTCTTGTTAACTTTTCATCTGTCATTTATAATATAATAAATTATTTTATTAATACAAATTAAAAAAAATAATTGATTTATTTAAAATCTATTTAGGGGGTCTTAATCCCCAGAAGTTATCTGGCATCTTAGGTGGAATAACATCAAAATCAGGATATCCACTATCTCTTAATATTTGTTCTTGTGATCTTACTGGAAGATTCGGATTATTGTAAAATAAAGGACTTACTCTAAAGTTTAATGTTGGAGGTGCTGGGTGGTTTAAAGTTCTATAAGGTATTCCTTCACCAACTTTAATAGATGTGATTTTATTTTCATATCCTTGTTCACATATTTTAATGTGTAAATGTGGCGGGACATATAAACTTCCTAGACCTACATAATATGAATTCGGGTAATTTAAATTTATTGTAAAATTACCATTTTTTGCAACGACAGCACCTACATTTTCTGTATTATGAAATGCAATATCAGGATTCGGGAATGGTAATCCTCTACTACTAAATGATTGACTTAAAACTTTTGCTGGATTAGCAGCAAAATACATAATTTTAGAATTCATATTTCCTTCTTTTAAATGACCTTTAACAGTAATATTGCCACTACCATTATTTATTACAGTGCCACTACATAATGATTTATCAAAAAATAATTCTCTCCAATTATTCATATATAATAATATAAACAAAATAAAAATAAGATTTACTTTTAATTATTTAATTAAAAATACTTGGATCACCTCCTGTTAACATTTCTCCTCCTCCTGGAACAGCTTGTCTTTTTTTTGGATTATAATCTTTCATTGTTGGATAGTAATTAAAGTTATCAAAAGGATATGCACATGCATTATCTGGTAAATTAAATTCTGGTTTCTTTAATGGTGTCAATATTGCATTTTCGGAACTTGTAACATATTCTCTACCTTGACCAAAACCATTTTCATTAACTAATTTTACTTCACATTTATGTTGATCGCAAACAATTCTGGTTTTTTCAGGTAGCATAGTAGCAGTTTCAAATGGTTTGACACAGTCAAATGAACCATTTTTCATGAACATATATTCATTTGTCTTATTAATAATGTTTTCAGCACTTCTATTTAAAAACATTCTATAATCATGACTATTTGCAATATTATTATTATTAATAATGTGAGCATTCATTTCTTGATTTGGTCTGTAGTCAGTAAAATTTCTACCATCATCCATTCTTGATGTTGCGTTAAAAAATCTATTATTACTTGTTTTATAACAACTCATATATAATATTAAAAACATTTTAAATTAAAAAAAAAAAATTAATTTCTTTTACAAACATTACTTGCTAAACTTTGTGTAAAATTTTTTTCCAAAAATTGTTTTACAATATTTGAATTATTCTGCATACAAATTCTAGCATCATAAGAATTATTTGGTATACAACCATTCTGATTTAAAATATTTCTTAATTCATTTTCTCTTTCATTTGAACTTCTATAATCTGTTAAATCTGAACCTGCATAAGATCTAAAAGGAATATTAATTATTTTACCATTAACGTTTTGACAATTATTTGACATTATAAAATATTAAAAGAAATTAATTATACTAAATTTTTACTAAAATTATAATGAGCTTTTACTCTATCAATTAACTCGGTTTTTTTTCCTTTAATTTTTAATTTATTTTGTCTAGCAACATCTTGTAATTCTTTTAAAGTTAACTTTTCAAAATCTCCAAGTGAATAACTCGAATAATCTGTAACTTTATCGATATTATCAGTTTCTTCATTTGTAGATAATGCATTATCTATTAAACTATTTATTAATACATTATTATCATTATCATTCTCATTCTCATTCTCATTCGAACTCCCATTCACATTCACATTCCCATTCGCATTCGAATTACCATTCCCATTCACATTATCATTATCATTATCATTATCATTGTTATCTAGAATATTTTTCATTATTAATCCTTCTTGCATACTTGTTAATTGAAAAATTAAATCATTGTTGGGTGATTTTAAATTAATATTTTCTTCAACTGTAAATTTATCGAATTGATTACTATTTTTTCCTGTAGTAGTTGATTCAATTTCTAATACATTTGTATCACTAACAATATTCAATTCTTCTAAATGATTCTCTTCTAAATGATTCTCTTCTAAATGATTATCTTCTAAATGATTATCTTCTAAATGATTCTCTTCTAAATGATTCTCTTCTAAATGATTCTCTTCTAAATGATTCTCTTCTAAATGATTCTCTTCTAAATGATTCTCTTCTAAATGATTCTCTTCTAAATGATTCTCTTCTAAATGATTCTCTTCTA
>Ga0257126_1001479_pt1 | contig 16773 bp, 30 predicted proteins | sample SI060_120mmetaG_FD_190151 | JGI IMG/M metagenome (GOLD analysis project Ga0257126, IMG submission 190151) | Marine microbial communities from Saanich Inlet, British Columbia, Canada - SI060_120m | ecosystem: Environmental > Aquatic > Marine > Inlet | place: Canada: British Columbia | collected... | reverse complement strand
GATAAAAAAAAATCATATCTATTTCATATTATTACAATAAATTATTACTTTTGCCGACCATTTTAGTAAAGATATAATATGCCGACAATACAACAATTAGTAAGAAAAGGTAGGGTAACTATCAAGAAAAAGAGTAAATCTTTAGCCTTGAAAAACTGTCCTCAAAGAAGGGGAGTGTGTACTAGAGTTTATACTACAACACCAAAGAAACCAAATTCTGCTTTAAGAAAAGTAGCAAGAGTAAGATTGACAAATGGTAATGAAGTGAATGCATATATTGGTGGTGAAGGACATAACTTACAAGAATATTCTGTTGTATTAGTTAGAGGAGGAAGAGTAAAAGATTTACCAGGAGTTAGATATCATATTGTAAGAGGAGCACTTGACACTTCAGGTGTTAATGAAAGAACACAAAGAAGATCAAAATACGGAGCTAAAAGACCTAAGAAATAAATAAATGAGAAAAAAAAGAGCCAAAAAAAGAATACTTATTCCAGACTCAAAATTTGGAAGTAAGCTAGTTACTAGGTTTGTTAATAACCTTATGCTTGATGGAAGAAAAAATACAGCATTCAAAGTTTTTTATGATGCTATGACTAACATTTCTGAAAAAGTTACTGAAGAAAGCTCACTTCAGGTATTCGAAAAGTCTTTAGAAAATGTTATGCCACATGTTGAAGTTAGAAGTAGAAGAATTGGAGGGGCAACATTTCAAATTCCTCACCCTGTAAGAGAAGATCGTCGTGTTTCCTTGGGTATGAAATGGATGATAGGTGCTGCTAGAAAAAGAAATGAGAAAACAATGCAGCAAAAATTAGCTGGTGAAATAATAGCTGGATATAAGGAAGAAGGTGCTGCGTATAAGAAAAAACAAGATACTCATAAAATGGCTGAAGCAAATAAAGCTTTTTCTCATTTTAGATTTTAAACTATAACAATGGCTAGAGATTTAAATTTTACAAGAAATATTGGAATTGCAGCTCATATTGATGCTGGTAAGACAACTACTACTGAAAGAATTCTTTATTACGGTGGTGTAAATCACAAAATTGGAGAAGTTCATGATGGAGCTGCTACAATGGATTGGATGGAACAAGAGCAGGAAAGAGGTATTACTATCACTTCTGCTGCAACTACTTTAGGATGGGATTATAGGGGTCAAAATTATCACGTAAATATTATTGACACACCTGGTCACGTTGATTTTACTGTTGAAGTTAATAGGTCATTAAGAGTATTAGATGGATTAGTATTTTTATTTAGCGCTGTTGACGGTGTAGAGCCACAATCAGAAACTAATTGGAGATTAGCTAATAATTACAATGTTCCGAGAATAGGTTTTGTAAATAAAATGGATCGTCAAGGTGCTAATTTCTTAAAAGTATCTGCTCAAGTAAAAGAAATGCTTGGAAGTCACGCATTACCATTACAAATCCCTATTGGAGCTGAAGATGATTTTAAAGGAGTTGTTGATTTAATTAATTTCAAGGGAATTGTTTGGAATGAAGATGATCAAGGAATGACTTACAAAGAAGTTGAAATCCCAGCTGATATAATTGATGAAGCTAGAGATTACAGAAGTCAATTGTTAGAGGCTGTTGCTGAATTTGATGAATCTTTGATGGAAAAATATTTTGAAGATGAAAACTCTTTAACTGAAAGAGAAATTCTAACCGCACTTCGTCAAGCAACTATTACTGGTAAGGTAGTTCCAATGATGTGTGGATCTGCCTTTAAGAATAAAGGAGTTCAAACTATGCTTGATATGGTTATGGAAATTCTTCCATCCCCTCTTGATGTTGAAGCAATTACAGGAACTAATCCTGATACTGATGCAGAAGAAAGTAGAAAGCCAGATGCAAATGAACCTTTTGCTGCTTTAGCATTTAAAATTGCTACCGATCCATATGTTGGAAGATTATGTTTTACAAGAGCATATTCGGGTACTTTAGAACAAGGCACTTTTGTAAATAACTCTAGAACCGGTAAGAAAGAAAGAATTTCAAGAATTTATCAGATGCACTCTAATAAGCAAAATCAGATTGATACTCTTCAAGCTGGAGATATTGCAGCATTAGTTGGATTTAAAGATATTAGAACTGGAGACACCTTATGTGATTTAAAATCACCAATTGTATTAGAATCTATGGATTTTCCAGATCCAGTTATAGGAATTGCTATAGAACCAAAGACACAAAAAGATTTAGATAAATTAGGTGTAGCTTTAGGAAAGCTTGCTGAAGAAGATCCTACTTTTACAGTTAAAACTGATGAAGATTCTGGACAAACTATCATTTCTGGAATGGGTGAACTTCATTTAGATATAATTGTTGATAGATTAAGAAGAGAGTTTTCAGTTGATGTTAATCAAGGTGCTCCACAGGTTGCTTACAAGGAAGCAATCACTTCATCTGTTGATCATAAAGAAGTATATAAAAAGCAATCAGGTGGACGTGGTAAATTTGCAGATATTAGATTTGAAATTTCACCAATTGATGCTGACTTTGAAGAAGATGGACTTCAATTTGTTAATAAAATTAAAGGAGGAAATATTCCAAAAGAATTTATCCCTTCTGTTGAAAAAGGTTTTAACATGGCAATGTCAAATGGAGTTTTAGCTGGATTTCCATTAAATTCAATGAAAGTAACTTTGTATGATGGTTCTTACCATGATGTTGATTCAGATGCATTATCATTTGAATTATGTGCTCAGATTGCATTTAAATCTGCGGCTAAACAAGCATCCCCGGTATTATTAGAGCCTATAATGAAATTAACTGTTATAACTCCGGAAGCAAATATGGGTGATGTAATTGGAGATTTAAATAGAAGAAGAGGACAGGTTGAAGGAATGGATGATAAAGCAGGAGCAAAAGTTGTTAATGCTAAAGTTCCATTATCTGAAATGTTTGGGTATATAACAGATTTAAGAACAATTACATCAGGTAGGGCAACATCTACAATGGAGTTTTTTGCTTTTGAAAATGCTCCAAAGAATATTTCGGAAGAGGTAATTGCTAATGTTAAAGGAGAAAAATAAAAATAATTATGGCACAAAAAGTTAGAATAAAACTTAAGTCTTTTGATCATACATTAGTTGATCAGTCTGCAGAAAAAATTGTAAAAACAGTAAAAAACTCTGGTGCAATAATTAGTGGCCCAATTCCACTTCCTACACACAAAAGAATTTATACAGTTTTGCGTTCACCACACGTAAACAAACAAGCAAGAGAGCAGTTTCAGCTTGCTAACCACAGAAGATTGATGGATATTTATTCTTCATCTTCAAAAACAATAGACGCACTAATGAAATTAGAATTACCAAGTGGTGTAAAGGTTGAAATTAAAGTAATTTAAATTAAAGAAAGATGGTTGGATTAATAGGTAAAAAAATAGGTATGACGTCAATGTTCTCTGAAGAAGGGAAAAATATACCATGTACAATAATTGAGGCTGGTCCCTGTACTGTAACTCAGGTTAAAACTGTGGAATCAGACGGATACAGTGCATTACAAATTGCTTTTGATAATCAAAAAGACTCACGTCTCTCAAAAGCCTTATTAGGACATCTTAAAAAAGCAGGTGCACCTGCATCAAAAAAAATTGTAGAAATATCTTATAATTCAGATTTTTCTATGGGAGACATATTAAATGTTGATTTATTTACTGAAGGTGATTTTGTTACTGTAGTAGGAAACTCAAAAGGTAAAGGATTTCAAGGTGTTGTAAAAAGACATGGTTTTGCTGGAGTTGGTGACGCAACTCATGGACAACACAACAGACTCCGCGCACCAGGATCTATTGGTGCTGCTTCATACCCTGCAAGAGTATTTAAAGGAATGAGAATGGCAGGTCAAATGGGTAATGCTAGAGTTAAGGTTGAGAATTTACAAATTATGAGAGTAATGAGTGATAAAAACATTATGATTGTTAAGGGAGCAGTTCCTGGAGCAAAGAATTCATATATAATAATTGAGAAATAATGAAGATAGCTGTACATAATATTAAAGGAAAAGAAACTAAGAAAAAAGTTGATTTAAGCAAAGATGTATTTGGAATTGTCCCTAATGATCATGCTATATACTTAGACGTTAAGCAGCATCTTGCAAGCCAAAGATCTGGTACACACAGTTCAAAAGAAAGAGGTCAAATAACAGGTAGTAGAAGAAAGTTAAGAAAGCAAAAAGGTAGTGGAGCTGCTAGAGTTGGTGATATTAAAAACCCACTATTTAGAGGTGGAGGTAGAGTATTTGGGCCTAGACCTAGAAACTATGGTTTTAAGGTAAATAAAAAGGTAAAAAGACTAGCAAGAAAATCAGCACTTACTCACAAGTTAAATGAAAATAATATTATCATAGTTGAAGATTTTAATTTTGATACTCCTTCAACTAAGCTTTATTCTAATGCTTTAGCAAGTTTTGAGTTATTAGATAATAAATCACTATTAGTTTTAGACAAGCCAATTAATAATATTCTTTTATCTTCTCGAAATTTAAGAAAAGCTAAAGTTGTACTTGCTTCTGAATTAAATACATATGATATTATGAATGCTAGTAAGATGTTGTTTTTAGAATCTTCAATTAAAGTTGTTGAAGAAACTTTTTAATTATAAAGATATGAGTATTATAAAGAAACCAGTAATTACAGAAAAAATGACGTTAGAAAGTGAAAAATTCAATCGTTATGCATTCGTTGTTGATAGAAAAGCAAATAAGATACAAATAAAAAAAGCAATTGAAGACCAGTATGATGTTGTTGTTAATTCTGTTAGAACAATGGTTTGTATTGGAAAAAAAAGAGTTAGAGGATCAAAATCTGGAATGATTGTTGGAAAAACAAGTACGTATAAGAAAGCTATCGTTCAATTACCTGTGGGTGAAGCAATAGATTTTTATAGTAATATTTAAAAAAAGAAAATGGCAGTAAGAAAATTTAAACCAATAACACCTGGGCAAAGACATAAAGTAGCAATATCTTTTGATACTATTACTAAAACTAAGCCTGAGAAAAGTTTACTTGTACCTAATCATAGATCAGGTGGTAGAAATGATACTGGTAAAATGACTATTGCTAATGTTGGAGGAGGTCATAAAAAGAAGTATAGATTAGTTGATTTTAAGAGAGAAAAGCTAAATGTGCCTGCAAAAGTTGCTTCGATTGAATACGATCCAAATAGGACTGCTAATATTGCTTTACTTCATTACATTGATGGAGAAAAGAGATATATTATAGCCCCAGAAGGATTAGCTGTTGGTATGGAATTGATATCTAGTAAAGATGCGCCTATAAATATTGGTAATACATTACCTTTAAGCGCCTTACCTTTAGGAACAATTATTCATAATATAGAATTAAAGCCAGGCCAAGGAGGAATCATGGTTAGAAGTGCTGGTTCATTTGCACAGTTAATGGCTAGAGATGGAAAATACGCTACTATTAAGTTAGCATCTGGCGAAATTAGAAGAATTTTAACTACTTGTTTAGCTACAATTGGTTCTGTTTCAAACTCTCAACATCAACTTCAAATTTCTGGAAAAGCAGGAAGAAGCAGATGGCAAGGTCGTAGACCAAATGTTAGAGCTACCGTTAAGAATCCAGTTGATCATCCAATGGGTGGTGGTGAAGGAAAGCATTCTGGAGGTTTGCCTAGAAATAAAAATGGAGTTCCTGCAAAGGGATATAAAACAAGAAATAAAAAGAAAGCTTCTGATAAATATATAATTGAAAGAAGAAAAAAGAAATAAAATATGGCTAGATCACTAAAAAAAGGACCTTATATTCATTACAAATTGCAAAAGAAAGTTGATGCAATGAATGAGTCTGGAAAGAATTCTGTAATTAAAACATGGTCGAGAGCATCTATGATATCTCCTGACTTTGTAGGAAAAACTATTGGTGTTCACAATGGTAGGCAGTTTATTCCAGTATTTGTTACTGAAAATATGGTTGGTCACAAGCTAGGAGAGTTTTCTCCAACTAGAACTTTTAGAGGTCACGGAGGTAACAGAAAAAAATAAATAAATAAATGGGAGCTAGAAAACGTATAAAAGCAGAAAGCATGAAAGAAGCGAGAAAGAATATTGCTTTCGCTAAACTTAATAATTGTCCTACATCTCCAAGAAAAATGAGATTAATTGCTGATTTAATTAGAGGAATGGATGCTGAAAAAGCTTTATCTGAACTAAAGCATAATCCAAAAGAAGCTTCAAGTAGAATGGAGAAATTATTACTTTCTGCCTTAGCAAATTGGGAGGCGAAAAACGAAGGAAAGAATATGGATGAAAGTAATCTTTATATTTCAGAGGTCAAGGTTGACAGTGGAAGAATGTTAAAAAGGATACAACCTGCACCGCAAGGGAGAGCGCATAGAATTAGAAAAAGATCTAATCATGTTACAATAATTGTTGACAGTAGAGAAATAGAAACAAATTAAAATATGGGACAAAAAACAAATCCAATAGGTTTTAGATTAGGTATAATTAGAGGATGGGAGTCTAATTGGTACGGAGGTAATAATTTTGGTGATAAACTTGCTGAGGACGCAAAGATTAGAAAATATCTTAGAGTTAGGTTGTCTAAAGGAAGTGTATCGAAAATTGCTATTGAAAGAACTTTAAAATTAGTTACTATTACAATTCATACAGCGCGACCAGGTATTATTATTGGAAAAGGTGGTCAAGAAGTTGAAACGCTTAAGCAAGAAATAAATAAGATAACAGACAAAGAAATTCAAATAAACATCTTTGAAGTTAAAAAACCTGAATTGGAAGCTACTCTTGTCGCAGATAGTATTGCAAGACAAATTGAAGGAAGAATTTCATATAAAAGAGCTATTAAAATGTCAATTGCTTCTACAATGAGAATGGGAGCAGAAGGGATTAAAGTTCAAATCTCAGGAAGACTAAATGGTGCTGAAATGGCACGTTCCGAAATGTATAAGGATGGAAGAACTCCTCTACATACATTTAGAGCAGACATTGATTATTGTTTAGCCGAAGCACAAACAACATACGGTCTTATTGGTGTAAAAGTTTGGATCTGTCGTGGTGAGGTTTATGGAAAACGTGATTTAATGCTTCATTTTAAAACTCCGAAGAAAACTGGAGGGATGAATCAGAAAAGAAGAAGAAAATAATTAAACTGAAAATATAAAGAAATGTTACAACCAAAAAAGACAAAATTTAGGAAAATGCAAAAGGGAAGGATGAAGGGTAATGCCCAAAGAGGTCATCTTCTAGCTTTTGGGTCGTTTGGTATTAAAGCACTTGAAGAAACTTGGTTAACCGCTAGACAAATTGAAGCAGCAAGGATTGCAGTTACAAGATATATGAAAAGACAAGGTCAAGTATGGATTAGAGTATTCCCTGACAAGCCAATAACAAAGAAACCTGCTGAAGTAAGAATGGGTAAAGGAAAAGGAGCTCCTGAATATTGGGCTGCAACTGTCAGTCCAGGAAGAATGATTTTTGAATGTGATGGTGTAGATATGGATACTGCTAAAGAAGCTCTAAGATTAGCTGCACAAAAGTTGCCGATTAAAACGAAATTTGTCATTAGAAGAGATCTACAAGCTTAAATTAAAAATAAATGAAAGATACAGTACTAACAGAAATGCCTTTGAACGAATTAAATGACCTTTTACTTTCTGAAAAGGAAAGGTTGGTTAAATTAAAAATGAGCCATGCAGTTTCTCCTTTAGAAAATCCATTGTCAATAAAATATGCAAGAAAAAAAATTGCTCGAGTTATGACAGAACTTTCTAAAAGAAAAAATACAGCTAAATAAAATTTAGATATGAATAGAAATTTAAGAAAAGAAAGAGTTGGTGTTGTTACAAGTAATAAAATGGATAAATCTATTGTAGTTTCAATCGCCAGAAGAGTGAAGCACGATTTGTATGGTAAATTCCTTAATAAAACATCAAAATTTATAGCTCATGATGAAAAAAATGAGTGTAATGAAGGAGATACAGTTAAAATAATGGAAACACGACCAATGAGCAAAAGTAAAAATTGGCGATTAGTAGAAATAATTGAAAGAGTAAAATAATGATACAATCAGAATCAAGACTTAATGTAGCAGACAATAGCGGAGCAAAAAAAATACTATGTATTAGAGTTTTAGGTGGTACAAAGAAGAGATATGCTTCAGTAGGTGATAAAATAGTTGGAACAGTTAAAAATGCGACACCTTCTGGAACAGTTAAAAAAGGACAAGTTGTTAAAGCTGTTGTAGTAAGAGTTAAAAAAGAGGTTAGAAGACCTGATGGCTCTTACATAAGATTTAGTGATAATGCTTGTGTTATTATTGATGAAAATGGACAAATGAAAGGTACTCGTGTTTTTGGACCTGTAGCAAGAGAATTAAGAGAAAATGATTTTATGAAAGTAGTTTCACTAGCACCAGAAGTTTTATAATTATAGATATGGGAAAATTAAAGATTAAGAAAGATGACACTGTACTTGTTTTAACAGGTACCTCTAAAGGTTCAAAAGGAAAAGTTGTTAAAGTAATTCCTAGTGAAAACCGAGCAATTGTTGAATCTGTTAATATGGTTTCAAAGCATACAAAACCAAATGCAGCTAATCCTCAAGGGGGAATTGTTAAACAAGAATCTCCTATTCATATTTCAAATTTGAAATTGATTGATCCTTCATCAGGAAAAGCTACACGCGTTGGAAGAAAAAGAGATGAGAAGACTGGTAAAATAGTTAGATTCTCAAAAACAACTAAAGAAGTAATAAAGTAATGGAATATACACCTAGACTTAAGAAAAAATATAATTCTGAGATTGTAAATAATCTTATGAAGAATTACAAATCAGTTATGCAAGTGCCTAAGCTTACAAAGATTTCTATAAATCAAGGAGTTGGAAATGCTTCAAACGATAAAAAATTGATTGAAGCTGCTCAGCAAGAAATGACTCTTATTTCTGGACAAAAAGCTGTTTTAACTAAATCTAGAAAAGACATTTCAAATTTTAAACTTAGAAAGGGTATGCCTGTAGGAGTTATGGTAACTCTTAGAGGAGATAGAATGTACGAGTTTTTAGATAGGTTTGTTACTTCAACTCTCCCAAGGGTTAGAGATTTTCAAGGTATTTCTAGTAAAGGATTTGACGGAAGAGGTAATTATACTTTAGGGATTAAAGAGCAGATAGCATTTCCTGAGATTAGTATTGATAAAGTTTTGAAAGTTACTGGTATGGACATAACTTTTGTAACTAATGCGGAGTCTGATGAAGAAGCTTTGATACTATTAAAAGAATTAGGTCTTCCATTTAAAAATAAAAATAAATAAAACTCGATATGGCAAAAGAATCAATGAAAGCTCGTGAGGTTAAAAGACAAAAATGCGTAGATAAATATGCAGAAAAAAGATCAGCCCTGAAAGCTGCTGGTGATTATGAAGGACTTCAAAAATTACCAAAGAATGCTTCGCCTATTAGATTGCACAATAGATGTAAACTAACGGGTCGTCCAAAAGGTTATATGAGACAGTTTGGTTTATCTAGAGTTATGTTTAGGGAAATGGCAAATTTTGGTCTTATTCCTGGAGTTAAAAAAGCAAGTTGGTAAATAAAAGAAATTAAACAAATGTATACAGATCCAATATCAGATTATTTAACAAGACTAAGAAATGCACAAATGGCTGGTCACAAAGTTGTTGATATACCTGCATCTAACTTGAAGAAAGAAATAACAAAAATTCTTCATGACAAGGGGTATATTCTCAATTATAAATTTGAAGATGAAATAAATTTTCAAGGCAATATTAAGGTTGCATTAAAGTATAATGTGAGAACAAAAATGCCAGCAATTAAGAAGCTTCTAAGAATTAGTAAGCCAGGATTAAGAAAATATACTGATTCTAAAAATTTACCAAGAGTAATTAATGGATTGGGAATAGCAATTATCTCTACATCAAGAGGAGTAATAACAGATAAAGAAGCAAGAGACTTAAATATTGGTGGTGAGGTAATATGCCACGTTTATTAATAAATATATTTAAATAGAAATGTCAAGAATAGGAAATAACCCGATAATAATTCCGGATGGAGTTACAATTAATTTTAATAATAATGTTATTAATGTTAAAGGTAAGTTAGGAGAGTTGTCTCAAGAAATTAACCCAAATATTAGTGTGAATGTTTCTGATAATGAGATTGTTTTTTCAAGATCTAATGATCAGAAGGAAAATAGATCACTACATGGATTGTACAGAGCATTAGTATCTAATATGATTATTGGTGTTACCGATGGTTACACAAAAAAATTAGAATTGATTGGTGTTGGTTATAGAGCAACGGCAAGTGGACAAAAACTTGATTTTTCTGTAGGTTTTTCACATAACATTGTTTTTGAAATTCCTAGCGAAGTTAAAGTTACAGCGGAAACAGAAAAAGGTAAAGCACCTGTTATTACATTAACCTCTCATGATAAGCAATTATTAGGTGCTGTTGCTTCAAAAATTAGATCGTACAGAAAACCAGAACCATACAAGGGTAAAGGAATTAGATATATGGGTGAATATGTTAGAAGAAAAGCAGGTAAGACTGCAGCTAGCTAAAAAAAATAAATATGATAAAGTCAAAGAAAGATAAAAGACAAAAAGCAAGATATAAGATTAGAAAACGCGTATCTGGAACAAAGGAAATGCCAAGACTTGCTGTGTTTAGAAGTAATAAAGAGATATATGCTCAGTTAATTGATGATGATTCATCATCAACTTTAGCTGCTGCGTCATCTAGAGAAAAAGTTGCTTCTAATGACAAAGCTAATAAAGTAGATCAAGCCAAGTTAGTTGGTAAATTAATTGCTGATAGAGCAAAGGAAGCTGGTGTAAGTAGTGTAGTTTTTGATAGAGGTGGTTTTTTATATCATGGAAGAGTAAAAGCTTTAGCTGATTCAGCTAGAGAGGCAGGATTAAATTTTTAATAAATATATATGTTAGAATTAGCAAAAGATAAAAAAGTAAAAATATCATCTGATATTGAATTAAAAGACAGATTAGTTGGTATCCAACGTGTTGTCAAGGTTACAAAAGGTGGTAGAGCCTTTGGGTTTTCAGCAATAGTTGTTGTTGGCGATGAAAAAAGCATTGTTGGTATTGGATTAGGAAAATCTAAAGATGTATCAACAGCGATTGCAAAAGCAATTGAATCAGCTAAAAAGAATCTTGTTAGAGTACCTATTTTAAAAGGAACAATTCCACATGAACAAGTGAGTAAGTTTGGTGGTTCACAAGTTTTAATCAAACCTGCCTCCAATGGTACTGGAGTTAAGGCGGGTGGAGCAATGCGTGCTGTATTAGAAAGTGCTGGAGTAAAAGATGTACTAGCAAAGTCTAAAGGTTCGTCTAATCCTCATAATTTAGTAAAAGCAACTTTAAAAGCTCTTTTAGAGCTAAGAGATGCAAGAACTGTTGCAATGCAGAGAGGAATTAAAATGGAAAAGGTATTTAACGGATAAAAAATTTATCATGAGTAAGATTAAAATAAAACAAGTAAGAAGTAGAATTGGTAGGCCAAAAGATCAGAAAAGAACTTTAGATGCTCTTGGTTTAAGAAAAATAAATCAAATTGTTGAGCATAATGTAACACCTCAAATTGAGGGTATGATAAAAAAAATTAATCATTTAATTACAATTGTAGAATAATCATGGAATTACATAATTTAAAACCTGCTGAGGGTTCGACAAAAAACAGAAAAAGAGTTGGTCGTGGTGAAGGCTCTAAAAGAGGCGGGACGTCAACAAGAGGTCATAATGGAGCTAAATCTAGATCTGGTTATTCAAGAAAAGTAGGTTTTGAAGGTGGTCAGCAACCTCTTCAAAGAAGAGTTCCAAAATTTGGTTTTACTAATCCAAATAGAGTTGAATATAATGGTGTAAACATAGATACACTACAACAATTATTTGATAATAAAAAGATTAAATCAAAGGTTGATAAACAAGCTTTAATTGATAATGGCCTTGTTCAAAACAATGATTTGGTAAAAATTTTAGGAAGAGGAGAGTTAAAATCTAAGCTTTCTGTAACTGCTGATGCATTTTCAAGCTCTGCAAAAAAAGCTATAGAAAAAGTAGGTGGTTCGGCTAACATAACAGAATAATAAAATGAAAAAATTAATCGAAACTATAAGAAATATTTGGAATATTGAAGATCTAAGAGGTAGACTTTTGGTTACTCTGGGTATTCTAGCTATTTATAGATTTGGTTCTTTTGTTGTTATTCCTGGAGTAGATCCAGCACAATTATCTGCTCTTCAAGATCAAACAGCTGATGGTTTACTTGGTCTTTTAAACATGTTTACAGGAGGTGCTTTTTCTCAAGCTTCAATATTCGCTTTAGGAATTATGCCTTATATTTCTGCTTCTATTGTTGTCCAGCTTCTTGGAATGGCTGTTCCATATTTTCAAAAATTACAAAAAGAGGGTGAGAGTGGTAGAAGAAAGATTAATAATATCACTAGATATTTAACTATCTTAATTACTGGAGGACAAGCACCTGGTTATATTGCTAATTTACAAGCGACATTACCAGAAACTGCTTTTTTACTTCCTGCAGGTGGGTTTTGGCTATCCTCTATTATTATACTTGTTACTGGAACTATGTTCGTAATGTGGTTAGGTGAAAAAATTACTGATCGAGGAGTGGGTAACGGAATATCATTACTAATTATGATTGGAATTATTGCAAGTTTCCCTCAATCATTGATGCAAGAGTTTGTTTCAGCTCTCGGAAGTACAGGTGGTGGTTTAGTTGTTTTTCTTGTTGAAATGGTACTATTGTTATTTGTTATTTTGGTAACAATATTGTTAGTACAAGGAACAAGAAGAATTCCTGTTCAGTATGCCAAAAGAGTTGTTGGTAATAAGCAATACGGTGGTGTTAGACAATTTATCCCATTAAAGGTAAATGCTGCTGGGGTAATGCCAATTATTTTTGCTCAAGCAATAATGTTCGTGCCAATCACATTAGTTGGTTTTTCTGAAAACGAATCTTTACAAGGTCTAGCTGCAGTTTTAACAGACTTTCAAGGTCTTTGGTATAATGTGTTATTTTTCTTCATGATAGTTGCATTTACATATTTTTATACAGCAATGACAGTTAATCCAAATCAGATGGCCGATGACATGAAGAAAAATGGTGGTTTTATTCCTGGAATAAAGCCTGGCAGAGCAACAGCAGATTATTTAGATAATATTATGTCACGAATAACTTTTCCAGGATCATTGTTTTTAGGATTAGTAGCAATTTTGCCTGCTTTTGCAATGCAAGGGGGAGTAAATGTCCAATTTGCACAGTTTTACGGAGGTACGTCTTTATTAATATTAGTTGGTGTAATATTAGATACACTTCAACAAATTGAAAGTCATTTATTGATGCGTCATTATGATGGCTTAATGGAGTCGGGAAGGATAAAAGGAAAATCTTCTGGAAGAATAATGTAATCATTTTATAATGATTTATTATAAGACAGAAGAAGAGATTGATTTAGTTAGAGAAAGTTCTTTACTTGTTGCAAAAACTCATGCTGAAATAGCAAGGCATATTAAGCCAGGTATTTCTTCATTTGAATTAGATTTATTAGCTGAGGAGTTTATTCGGGATAATGGAGGAGTTCCAGCTTTTAAAGGTTATAATGGATTTCCATGTACATTATGTATTTCACCTAATGAACAAGTTGTTCATGGTATTCCTAATAAAGATATCTTAGATGAAGGAACTATTTTATCAGTAGATTGTGGAGTCCTAATGAATGAATATTATGGGGACTCTGCTTATACCTATGAAATTGGTGATGTAGATAAAAATATAAGAGAACTTTTAAAAGTTACTAAAGAATCTTTATATAAAGGAATTGAAAAAGCAATTGTCGGAAATAGAATAGGTGATATTAGTAATGCTATTCAGAAACACGCTGAAGCAAATAATTATGGAGTTGTTAGGGAATTAGTTGGTCATGGAATTGGAAAAAGACTACATGAAAGTCCTGAAGTTCCAAATTATGGTAGAAGAGGTTCTGGAATTAAATTAAAAAAAGGTTTAGTAATTGCAATTGAACCTATGATTAATATGTCAAAAAGAGATATAATGCAACATAGAGATGGATGGACAATAACTACTATTGATAAAAAACCATCTGCACATTTTGAGCATACAATTGTTGTTCGAGAAGGTGAAGCAGAGATTTTGTCAAGTTTTAAAGAAATAGAAGAAGTAATAAAAAAAAGAAATGGCTAAACAGGCTAATATAGAATTAGATGGTACGATAACACAAGCATTATCAAATGCAATGTTTCGTGTAGAATTAGAGAATGAGCATATTGTAACAGCTCATATATCTGGTAAAATGCGAAAATTCTATATTAAATTATTGCCAGGTGATAAAGTGAAGTTGGAGATGTCTCCATATGATTTGACTAAAGCTAGAATTACTTATAGATATTAAAAACAAAAAAAATGAAAGTTAGAGCATCAGTAAAAAAAAGAAGTGATGATTGTAAAATCGTTAAAAGAAAAGGCAGATTATACGTTATCAATAAAAAGAATCCAAAATTTAAACAAAGACAAGGTTAAAAACTATGGCTAGAATAAAAGGAATTGATTTACCAAAAAACAAAAGAGGAGTTGTTGCATTAACTTATTTATATGGAATAGGTTCTACTTTTGCAGCAAATATTTTAGACGAAGCTAAGATTTCTCATGATATAAAAGTTCAAGATTGGTCAGACGAACAATCAAGTAAAATAAGATCGATAGTATCTGATAATTATACAGTTGAGGGAGAGCTTAGAGCTGAAACTCAAACTAATATTAAAAGATTAATGGATATCGGATGTTACAGAGGTATTCGTCATCGAACAGGACTTCCATTAAGAGGTCAGAAAACAAAAAACAATTCTAGAACTAGAAAAGGAAAAAGAAAAACAGTTGCAAATAAAAAAATAGCAACAAAATAAACTAAATAATGGCTAAAACATCAAAAAAAAATAAGGTTAAAGTTGAATCTGAAGGTCACGCTCATATTCAGGCAACATTCAATAATATAATCATATCAATAACAAATAATAGTGGCCAAGTTATTTCCTGGTCCTCTGCTGGTAAAATGGGTTTTAGAGGTTCTAAGAAAAATACTCCATATGCCGCTCAATTAGCTGCAGAAGATTGTACTAAAGTAGCTCTTGAAGCAGGATTAAAGAGGGTTAAAGTTTATGTTAAAGGACCTGGTGCTGGTAGAGAATCTGCTATAAGAACTATTCATAACAACGGAGTTCTTGTTACTGAAATAGTAGATGTTACACCTGTACCACATAATGGTTGTAGACCTCCTAAGAAAAGAAGAGTTTAATTAATAAAAAATTATAAAATGGCAAGATACACAGGACCAACGTCAAGAATTTCAAGAAGATTTGGAGAGCCAATTTTTGGGCCAGACAAAGCTTTAGCAAAAAAAGCTTATGCCCCAGGACAACATGGTAATTCTAGAAGAAGAGGAAAGAAATCTGAATATGGTGTTCAGCTTGATGAGAAGCAAAAAGCAAAATATACTTATGGTATTTTAGAGAAGCAGTTTTCAAATCTTTTTAAAGAAGCTTTACGTAGAAAAGGTATTACAGGTGAGATTCTTCTTCAAATGTGTGAGTTAAGGCTAGATAATGTTGTTTATAGATTAGGTATAGCACCAACAAGAAGAGCTGCACGTCAATTTGTAACTCATAGACACATTATGGTTAACGATAAGCTAGTAAATATTCCTTCTTATGCTCTTGCTGTTGGCGATGTTGTTAGCGTAAGAGAGCGCTCAAAGTCTATGGAAGCAATAAATAATTCTGTTGCCAATCATAATAATCAAATGGAATGGTTAGAATTTAATCCTGACTCAAAAGTTGGAAAAGTTCTTTCATCTCCTGAAAGAATTCAAATTCCTGAAAATATTAATGAACAATTGATCGTTGAGTTATACTCTAAATAAAAAACAAATAAAAAATAAAAAATATGCAAATTTTAGATTTTCAAAAACCAGATGAAGTAATAATGATTAACGAAGAAGCTAATCAAGGTAGCTTCGAGTTCCGTCCTTTAGAACCTGGCTATGGTCTTACTGTTGGTAATGCTGTTAGAAGAGTATTGTTATCATCGCTTGAAGGTTATGCAATTACATCTATTAAAATAAAAGGTGTTGATCATGAATTTTCTACAATAAAAGGAGTTGTTCATGACGTAACTGAGATAATTCTAAATTTAAAACAAATTAGATTTAAACAACAAATTCAAGGAATTGAAGAAGAAAATGCAAGTATTACTGTCAAAGGTAAAGAGACTTTAACAGGCGCTGAAATTGCAAATGGATTATCTAATTTTCAAGTTTTAAACCCAGATCAAATTATTTGTGAAATGGGTAAGAATGTTGAATTTTCAATGGAATTTCAAATTTCAAAAGGAAGAGGTTATGTCTCTGCAGAAAATAATGTTGTAGAAGATGCTCCAATTGGTACTATTGCTATTGATTCAATTTTTACTCCAATTAAAAATGTAAATTACAATATTGAAAATTACAGAGTTGGTCAAAAAACTGATTTTGAGAAATTAAATATTAATATTACTACTGATGGTTCTATTAACCCAAAACTAGCTTTAACAGAAGCATCTAAAATTTTAATTCAACATTTCATGCTTTTTTCTGATGAAAAAATAAATCTTGAGTCAGATAGTGTTGATGATTTTGATGAAGACACACTACACATGAGACAATTACTAAAAACTGA
>Ga0257126_1001471_pt1 | contig 16817 bp, 17 predicted proteins | sample SI060_120mmetaG_FD_190151 | JGI IMG/M metagenome (GOLD analysis project Ga0257126, IMG submission 190151) | Marine microbial communities from Saanich Inlet, British Columbia, Canada - SI060_120m | ecosystem: Environmental > Aquatic > Marine > Inlet | place: Canada: British Columbia | collected... | reverse complement strand
CCAGAGAGATGACTTCGCTGGGTACACCACTCAAAGTGAGCGATGCACCCTTAACGGCCATCTGAGTGGTCTCTTCGACCGATGAGATGTCCAGCATGTTGCCAGTGCCATAATAGGTGTATCCATTATACACCAAGGCACCATTGCCTGTCCAAAGGCGCAGAACGCGGTCATGGACTGTGCCATCGACCGCTTCAAACGTACCATCATCAAAATTCAGCTCCACCGCAAAGAACGGATAGATGACATCATTCTCAAGATTGGTTGTTACGCCGCCCGACAGGTCTCTTGACATGATTAAGCCTCTTCACCTTCCGCTGGTGCTTCCAGAGAGTCTGCCAGCATTTTGACAAACGCCTCACGACCCACTGAAAGCTGATCCAAGTTAAACTGAGCATTGCCCAGCTTTCGATCTAGGTCTTGCACATGGTTCAGCATAGCCTTCTGTGCGTCAGTCATGTCTTCGATGTTGTATTCGATGTCGTTGACGGTGATGAGGTTCTTTTCATTTTTACTCATGACAGTCTCCTTTAGGTTTGAGTTAAGTGTTAGCTGCGATTGCAGCATTGGCAGCGGTCATGTCTTCTGTAGTCCAGAAGTCTTTGGCTACCATCATTTCCAGATGCTCAACATTACGAGCAACTGTGTCAGTCCAGTCAGCATCTTCCATGCCCTCTGGTTTGCCAGCGTTAAGCAAGTCAACTGAGTGACCCATTGCTGTGTAGTGTTGTGCAATCTCTTCTGCGGTTGGTGTATCAGTCATGTCTTTCTCCTTTTCTGACTGGTTACGATTAAGCGTTTTCTAGGGCAGTAATCCGTGCCTCTAGTTCTTGGATAGTTTTAACCAGAAGCGGGACAAGTTTGGATTGGTCGATGCCTTGCATTACAGCAACACCGTCTGCATCAACTGCATCTTTAGTTCCAGTGACACACTCAGGTACAATTTCTTGTGCTTCGTGAGCAAGAAAACCATCTACTGTTGTGTCAGCATCAGCAATAAAGTTAAACCGTGCTGGCTTGAGTTGCTTGAGGCGTGTGGTTGCATCCCAATCGTAGACTACGTTTTCTTTTAAGCGGTAATCTGATGTTGTGTTGTACGATGTGCTTGATACGTTTATGGCAATACTACCTTGCTGTCCTGCTGGATTAACAAAGCTAATAGCGCTGAAGCCAGAAGATGTAATTCCAACTTCACAACATAAAGGAATAAATGCGCCGCTTGTTCCTGGAGTTCTAATTGTTGTTATAGCGGCTGATGTAGGGCTAGTAGTCCCCACCATTAACTGACCGCTACTATTAAAAATACCCCTAGGATTACCATCCCCATCCGACAGCACGATGTTGTTGCTTGAGGTGCGGATGTCCAGGCCGCCTTCGTTGCCGTTGTAACCGCCAAGTATTGTGTTTCGTGTGCCTGAAGTAATTAGCGACCCGGAACCACCACCATAGTCAGAGCCAACAAAAGTATTCCCATAGGCAGTAGAAGCTATTCCAGCAGACGTTCCGATAAAGCAGTTATAACCAGCAGTGTTTACTAGACCTGCTTGATGACCAAAAAAGGCGTTTCGTGGACCAGTAATATTGTTATACCCAGCCTGATACCCAACAGCCGTGTTGTAGCTGGCGGTGGTGTTGGAGTAGAGGGCGGTTGCCCCCATAGCTGTATTATACTGGCCTGTCGTATTGCTATACAAGGCTTGAAGGCCATTCGCTGTATTATAGGATGCGGTGCTATTAGAGTAGAGTGCGTGATAACCCGTGGCAACGTTACTGTGACCTGTGGTGTTGCTGTAAAATGACTGATAACCGTTGCTTGTGTTACTGCTGCCAGTAGTCGTTGTATACCCAGCCTGATAACCAACCGCTGTGTTGTTGCTGGCGGTGGTGTTGGAGAAGAGAGAGGTTTGACCAATAGCCGTGTTATATCGACCTGTTGTGTTGCTATACAGTGCGCCAACGCCAAAGCCGCTATTGTCTGATTGGTTATTTGACAGGCCAGCCTGATAGCCAAAGAAAGAATTGTTTGATTTTGAAAAACTTGTGTACCCCGCCTGATACCCGACAGAAGTGTTGTTGCTTCCGGTGGTGTTGGAGAGGTGTGCGTAATTGCCAATTGCAGTATTATAAGACCCACTAGTGGTGTTAGCCAAAGATGTCGAACCTACCGACACGTTGTCCCGACCTGTTGTCGTAGCATACTGGCTTTCTTTGCCTATCGCCGTGTTTTCAATACCAGTCGTGTTTCCGTAACCAGAACGATAACCAACAAAAACACCACCCGCTGCCGTATTACTATACCCCGCCTGATAACCCAAAGCAGTGTTGTTGGATGCGCTGGTGTTGGATTGTAGTGCGTCACGGCCAACAGCAGTGTTAAAGGAACCAGTGGTATTGTAGTAAAGCGCATTAAGCCCGTGAACAGTGTTATTTGAGCCAGTGGTGTTGCTATACCCTGCACCTTTCCCGAATAACGCAAGACCTGTCCCAGTAGTATTACTATACCCCGCATAATACCCAACAGCTGTGTTGTTGGAGGCGGTGGTGTTGAGAAGTAGTGCAGCTGTGCCAACGGCTGTGTTATATCCGCCTGTAGTATTCTGGGACATAGTGGCCCTGCCAATAGCCGTGTTGTCTGCCCCAGTGGTATTGTTTGCCAGCGCAGTTCTTCCGATAGCGGTAAGAGTACCCGTAGTATTCGCATACCCTGCCTGATACCCAACTGCTGTGTTGTTGTCTGCGGTGGTGTTCTGGTTTAACGCTTCATGACCAATAGCGGTATTACTACTACCTGTTGTGGTGTTATACGCAGCACTAAGACCAACAGAAGTATTATAGTTGCCTGTTGTCTGTGACCTAGAAGCATATCTGCCAATAGCAGTTAAAAGCCCTGTAGTATTACTATACGCAGCCTGATAGCCAACAGCCGTGTTGTTGCTGGCGGTGGTGTTGGAGGCTAAGGCATGTTTCCCCAATGCCGTATTATAAGAACCCGTTGTATTTGCAAAGAAAACATCGTTGCCTATTGCGGTATTGTCTGTACCCGTAGAGTTAAAATAAGCAGCTTTTCGACCAACTGCTGTAAGATTTGCACCCGTAGTATTACTATACCCCGCCTGATACCCAACTGCTGTGTTGTTGGATGCGGTGGTGTTGAAGTTAAGAGATTGAACACCTACAGCCACGTTGTAGCCACCCGTAGTGTTGGAGAATAATGAGTATCCACCAAAAGATGAGTTTTGTGCGCCTGTAGTGTTATTACGTCCTGATTCTACGCCAACAAACGTGTTTGGAGAGCCAGTAGTATTACTATACCCAGCATAATACCCAACAGCTGTGTTGTTAGATGTGGTGGTGTTGGAGTAGAGGGCGTCAGAGCCAACTGCCGTGTTGAAGTTGCCTGTGCTAGATGTTAAAGACCTGTCGCCTAAAGCAGTGTTGTTATAACCTGTCGTTACAGCACCAAGTGCGTCATTCCCCACCGCAACATTTCTAACACCTGACGTATTAGCAACTAATGCAGCTTTACCTACGGCTACGTTAATAGTGCCAGTGGTGTTAGCATAAAGCGACTGATACCCAACAGCCGTGTTTTGGCTGGCGGTGGTGTTGGAGTAGAGAGCGGCATCACCAAGGGCAGTATTGTAATTGCCTGTAGTGTTAAACCTTAACGCAGTATAACCTGCGCCTGTTAAACCTGTACCAGTTGTGTTAGCTAAACCCGCCGCACCACCAAAGACAGCATTCTCTGACCCAGTTGTATTGCCAGCAAGAGTGTTTGTTCCAAATGCAACATTGTAACCAGCAGTTGTGTTAGCTGTCAAAGCATTAAAGCCTACAGCTACGTTGTTTGATCCACTGGATGTTGTGGTCAAAGCAGCGGAGCCAAGTGCTGTGTTGTTAGTGCCTGACGAGAGGCTATCCAACGCAGCATCACCCAACGCCACGTTGTTTGTACCAACAGGATAATTCCCGTCCAGCTTGATTGTGCCGCCATCGACTGACACGTTGCCAGCAACGGTTAAACCGTCTGTTACGGCTGTGCCTGTGATGTCTACACCTGTTGCTGTTGTGGCTAGTTTGGGTGTTGTGTACGTCCCGCCGTCATAATAAAGCTGTGCCGAACCACCATCTTGAAATAACGCCATTTTATGATTATTTAGGTCAGTTATTCTTACATTAGATGTACCTCGTAGGTAAAGGTCACCACTTCCATTGTCACTAACGTAGCTATCAGTGCCATTGTGGTAAATCTGTAGGTCAGAGCCAGCGCCGAATATGGCTTTGTCGTTGTCACCGAAGGTTACGTCAGCGCCAGATAACTCAAGATCACCAGTCATCGTATCGCCAGTGATCCTTACGAACCCTGAGCCACTATCAAAGGCTTCCTTTAGCTCACCGAGGGTCATCTTTTTGGTTTCGTCTGCGGAAATATCCACAATCGGGAAAACATCGCTGTCGTTAGCGTTTGCACCTGTCAGCGCATTAAGTTCGGTTATTTTGCGGTTAGCCATGTTTTACCCCGTGATCGCTTCAACGCAGTCAAATGAAATGCCGTAGACCGAAGCATTGTCGATTGACCATGATGTTACATTATTTGACAGCCGAAAGACACCCTTCGGATCGTTTGTGCCGACCAATTCGTCAACGTAATTCGTGCGGAGGTTTGGAAAGACCTCAATTGTGCCATCGCCAGTCTGATCCTCAAGCACCTGATAAAGCCGAGCGCCGCTCTCCAGGCCGACCTGAATGTAATCGCCAGCAAGCAAAGTGTCCGACTGATTGGTCATTGTGATCGTGAAAAACGTGTCGTTAGCATTGCCACTCACTGACGCAAATTGCTGCGCGCTTGTGCTGCGCAGAGTGCCGCGTGGGAATGGATAATCTGGGTCTCCCAGCAAGAATGTACCCAAGGAACCTTTCAGGCTTACAAGGGCCGCTTTCCAGACCGCTGCGTCTGCTTTCTTCATCGGAGACAGCGTTACAGTGGCCTCAAACCGACTGCCGCCGTATGAGACAACTTGCTGCTTGAACGTGAACGGAGACTGGCTGGTCGTGTTCGCGTTCAGAGTGCGAAACTCAACCGATGAGATGCCGTCAGTTGGGAGTGTGAGGGGATATGTGATCGCCATTTATCCGAAAACCTGTCTGAATTGGCCACCGCGGCGGCGGCTGTCTATGATGCCCTTCTCGGTCATCTTCGCAATCTGCGGTGCTGCCTGGGCGATCAACTTCTTAACACTGTCATCACCGTTGGCTGCAAAGTGGAAGTTCTGCACAACTGTTGTACCACCATTCATCTTGTCGTTAGATACTATTGAACCGCTGCGAGATGGGACAAACATCTCTGGACCGCGCTCTCCAACCAGATATGATTGGCCCTTCTGAACTGGCCCGCCAATCGCCTTACCGCCGCCGCCGAATGGATTGGTAAACTTTGTAAAGTCACCCGATGGCCCTTTGCTGAACCCCAAAGCACCCATTGCGGCGTTAACAATCTGCTGAACCACAAGAACTTCATATAACTTTGCTATAACCGCTCTCGCCATATCCTTAAACGCATCTTTGACACTCTTCGTACCATCAACCATTGACATAAATGCCGATGTCATGTTGGTCTGTATACTTTCCGCTATGGACTTAATACGCTCCTCGGCTGCCGTTAAAGGCGGAACAGTCTGGTCGCCCAAGCCCGCAACGGAAGAGCCGAATATATCAACATTTACCGCACCATTCTTGAACGCATCAAGCAACCTTGCCAGAGCTTCATTAGGTTCGTCAATTTGAGAGGAAAGTAATTTTATCGCGGTACTCACTGCATCAATTTCAGTCTGCAACTGCTGTGATTTATCTCTAATTTGATCCGCCGCACTAAAGCCTATGTTAAGCTGCAAGGCTCCAGTCTTCCCAAAAGTTTTATTCAAACCATCAGCAAACGCAGATAGAAATCCATCAAATCTTTCGGCCAAGACAAGGAGAGCATCAACAAATTTCTGCTTGAACTGTGCAACCATCAAGTTCCATTTTTGAGTCAGAAGCTCTACGCGCATCACAAAGCTGGAAACCCAATGCTTAAATACGTCACCCAAAAGACCCAAAGCCGCTCCAAAAGACCCTGCCCCCTTTTTGAGCTGCAAGAACATCTCAACTAGCTTGGCAACACCAAGTAGAATGGCAATCGGCAGGAACCTTTTGAACAGTTTAGTTACTTTGCCAGTAACCACTCCGAGGGAATACATGGCTCCACGGAATGTAAATGTGGCTGCGGTTGCCACTGCGAGGGATGCAACGAACTTCACTGCCATATAGCCAGCGAAAAGCCCAGCCGCTATCAACGCAGTATCAATGTTGTTTACAATCACGCTCATCGTTCCAGAGAACATATCGCGCAAGGACGAAAGAGAGCCAACAACATTTGATAGCGGCTCCTGCAATTGACCAAGGACCGCTCCCATATCTTTGACTTCTTTTCCAGACTTCTGAACAGCAACGGCTAGAGCGGCAAAAATAGCCACACCAGCACCGACAACAGCACCAATGGGACCAAAGATTTGCAATAGCTGTGGAGCCTGCTGGCCGAATGCCTGCATCTTGGAAGTACCATTGGCGACTTGAACTGCAAAGTCACCAACTTGATAACCAGCTTGCTGCATTCCGCCCATGGCAAATTTACGCAGATTTACATTACCAGCAGTGACATTCTTGTTGAAACTGCCCATCTTGGCGTGGGCAGATTGAACTGATTGGCCAACGCGCTGAGTGGATTTTGATACCCGATCAAGACCCTTGATGGCTGCGCTGGTTTGCGCGGCGATAATAATGTTGATCTTTTCACTCATTCTTATCGCGCTCCTGAACTATATTAAAGTATGCGATCCATTCATTATACTCCGAAAGACTTATTTCTTCAATCTCCGCAATTGTTTTGCCAAGTCGATCAGCAAGCGCAATCAGATTGAACCTGAATGGATCGCCCTTTAGTTTTTTAAGTGGTCCTCTGGACTATCAGTATCAAAGATAGAACCAAACACTTTTGCGACCACATTTACAGGCTCGCCGAGAAGGATGGCCTTGTCTTCCAATGTGAATGCTTTCTCGCCAGCCTCATCCTCACATTTGACAATAATCATCTCGACCATTGCGCTCATGCTGGGTTCAGCCAGAAAGTTGGGATATTTGCGCTGGACCTTCTCAATATCTCTCGCAGAGACTTGCGTGAAGTAAAGGCGAAGCGGATTGTCCGCCTCGCCCCACTCTTCAACGTCAGAGAAACCACGCTGCTGTTCCGCTCGCTTCGCCGCGATACGTTTTGCTAGGGTCATGTTTTACACCGTTGTTTGTGTTAATGCACCATTACCCTGCACTGAAATTGACATTTCTACAAGCCCGTCAAAAGAGGAACTTACAGAACGACCAGTTACGATGGCGGAGCCGGACAAATAAGTGTCGCCAGCGGTGTCACCCTCTGGGTAAAGGTTAAGCGTAACCTCTGCCCCGATAGTCAAAGCGCCTTGTCCCGCTGCATCGGTTTCATCCCAGAAAACATCAATAGAACCAGAGAAGCTGGTCAATGATGGTTTGTAGGTGCGGGCAGCATCGCCCATGGAAGTGTCTTCAATAGTGTCCGCAGTCTCCTCGATTGAGAAGGAACGGATTTCTGCAATCGCGTCGGAACCGACCTTTACGGTGCCTTCGCTACCAGCGTGCGTAGCCATGGTGTATCTCCTATCTGGCCGTTTCCACATCATCAATGTCGGTGGAATACTCGACACTGAAGTTTAATCTGGCGACACCAACAGGCTGTTCGGCCTCCCCAGAAAAATCTATTTCAGTACCCGAAAGCACTGTGTTCTTTGCAAGACCATTCAGAGAGTAATCCCCAGCAATGGCCTCCTCGACCTGGACGCAGATTGCATCCAAATCATTATCCAAATTAGCCGTTGCCAACGCATATACGTCAACATTGACCGTCAAAGTGCGCATGAGCGTCTTTCTGCCCATCGTCGCCAGGTCAGACTGCTCTGCACCCGCATAGACAGTTATAGCAGGTAATTTAGCTTCTGTCAGTGGGTACACACGACTGCCATAAACGCGAGAGGAGACCAAAGCAACACCGCTGGTTAGCAGTGTGGCCATTCTCTCTCTTATCTGCTGGCGGACATGAGCCATTATGATTTTTCCAACTGCACTACGGTAACACCTGTTCCATCATGTATCCAAGCACGGACAACATAAGTTACTCCAGATATTACCATAACCTCACCCTCTCCGATAGAAGGCAAATCGGATGTTTTGCAGGTCAATTGAGGTTGCTCTTGATGCACCGTGACAAAGCCACCATTGTCCACTGGGATCGTCTCATTGTCAAAGATGCCTTTTATCGTGCCGCCGTCATATGTGACCGCGACAGCAAACTCATCAACAACTAATATGGAGGTAAGATCGTCACTCAGTGGCAGAGCCATCGTCAACTTCCTTTGGTTCAACGTAAACTTCAGCGTAACCGCGAGAGATTAGCTTATCGGCCACCGCGCGGGCTACATCATGTGAACTGCCAGCCTTGTGACTTTTTCCAGCCCATTCGGCCTTCTTCAACAAGGTTATCTTCATTTCTTCGACTTCCGAGTAACAGTTTTAGTTGCTTTGCTCTTTGGCAAGGCCACTGAGCGATCCTCTGGCTCTTTTACAGGCTGCGGAGCGTCAACGTACTCAACGCGGCCCATTGCGGTCAGGGAGCGAGCATTCTCATCAGATAAATTCAAAATATCACCCGCGCTGCAACGCGAGTTGTCAATGACGCAAGATTTCAAAACAAGATATGGCATATAAAACTCCTAGTAGGGTTGGTGGGGACCGAAGCCCCCACCAGTTATATTATGCGCCGTCGTTGTTAAAGGCAAACGATACAGCGTGGCGTACAGCCACATCGCAGGTTTGCAGTGCAACGATGCGTACAGTGCCGCTTGTGCTGCTGGTGTATGGATCAACAACAATGTCCAAACCGCCGTACATGCCGATCAGCAAATCAGCAAAGTTGCCGAAGTACAGATCGCCTGCTGTGACTTGGTTGGACACGATGGTGTTGTAACCGTTCATGTTGCCGTCTGGGCCAACTACGAACTGGCCTGAACCAGCGTCTTTTGCAGTTGTTTTCAGAGCGCCGTACATGCCTGCTGGGGCGATGTATGCCAAGTTGCCAGACAAAGCATTGTCTTCTGCAACAGCAGTTTCCATCGCAACAACTTCTGCGAAGGTTGGGTTTACACCAGCAAAGCTTGTTGGAGCATTGATGCCAGAAGTGTTTTTCACACCTGTTGGCTGACCAGATGAACCCGTTCCTGCCAACGCACCCAAGTCAATTGCCAGAGCAATTGCAGTGGACAAGTCGTTACGCACGAGGGATTCAATGTCCAAGCTGGACTGCATCATCATCAAACGTGTGATGTCTGTGAATGCGCCGAGTGTTTTTGGTGCCATTGTGACTTGGCCCAAAGTTGGCTCACTCTCAGAGGAAGCGCCACCTTCAGTGGAAATCCATGCTGCTGCGGATGCGGCAGTTTTCTTTGGGATTTTCACGTTGCCGGACAAACCAGACAACATTGTAGCGCCAGCCTGCATAACCGAAGATTGGTTGCGCAGAACGTCGATGAAAGAACCGCCACGGAAGTCGTCTGCGATTACAGCAGCATCATCTGTGGTGTTCAGGTCACGAACAGCCCATGAACGAAGAACTTCATTCGGGATCATGATGCCTTGAGCTTCGCGGCCATAGGCTTCAGAAGCTGCGGCAGATGCCTCAAGTTCAAAAGCGGCAGCTTGCTGTGCAGCACGATCAGTTGGGTTGGCGTGAGCGCGGATCGCTTTCAGCAAAGAGAACTGGCGAACTTCTTTCGGTGCAAGACCGATTTCAGTGTTGTCCAGTGGCTTGTTGCCGATTACGTTCAAAAGCTCGCCACGGAACTCGGCCAATGTGCGGCCTTCTGCAACGGCTTTTTCAGCCATATCACGCTGCTGGTGCTTGCCACCAAGAGCATAGATTTCGGCATGGTCTTTTGCGGCGGCGCGAACAGCTTCGGCCTTCACCGCTTCAATGTCAATATCGGACATAGTAGCCTCCTTTTGAGGGGTTAAGTTAGGTGTACGGTGTTGAAGGTCGTCATCTGCGCTCCGGCCAACGCCGACTGTCCTGTCAGCGGGGATAGATACAACAGAAACTTCCATTGGAAGCCAATCGACAGCCCGGTAGCTACCCTTGCCATCTTGTTCCAATTTGTTGACTTGGTAGCCAACTGAGATGTTGCTGCGAATACCGTCAGAAACATCATCAAACACATCTTTGGCAAGTCCGTTCTTTCCAAAACGAACCGTCGCACGCAATCTACGCGCCGAGCCATCCAATGTGACTGATTCCACAACGCCAATCTGCTGGCGAGGATCGTGATCCAAGAGCAAAGGGGCGCGACCACTATTCAGGAACGACAAGTCAATGCTGCGCTCAGAGTGATCTAAAACTTCATTTCCATATCCACGCTCAACTGGCTCCTCAGAGGATACAGCAATTTGAACGCGGCGAGCCTCAACGTCAATGACCTTCTTCTCTGCGGATACAGCGCGAGAGATCAGCTTCTCAGGGGCTAACCGAGTCTCCTCAGCCCCATCAGTCGGCTCCTCTGCGGCACCCTCAGTTTCTTCTTGGCGAACTTCATCTATTACTTCATCAGCAACAATTTCAGTTTCCGCATCACGAACTTCAGTCATTACTTCGCCCTCAATATTTTCGGGCATTATATCAGAATTTCCGACATTTTCCATAGAGCGTTCCTTTTCCATTCTATCAGCTAATTTGCGCGACCAACTGAAGCCAGCATCGCCGCCCCAGAGCGCCCAGGCTATGCGCCCGTTTGATGGATAGCCATCCTCGCCAGGACGGAACCCCTCGGCCTTCTTATCAACCTCATGTCGGCTGAAAAAAGAATACATTCGCTTGACTGTATCATCAGACAAGTTCTTACCATTTGAGATGTCACGCGCACGCGCAATGCCAACCTCAGTGCCGCCGCGACCATACTCGCTGCGCCAGTCTAAACCCTTCCTGGCCTCAGAGACCATTCCGCTGTTAGGCTTGTTCGTCATTGACATCAACCTCCGCTGGGACTGGCTGTTTATCGCCAAATGGTTCGTAAGCCATCTTCAGGTTGAACGCATCGGCCATCTCTTTGTCACGCTGTATCTGAGCAAACGTCTCTTCAGCATCACGACCATAGTTGGCGGCAATGTCAGTGTGGCTCAAGATGCCATTCTGCAAGCCTACAACTGCCGCATTGATCTCTTTCAGAGGATCAACCCACTGGAAGCCGCGCGCACGCCAAGATATGCCTGCGCTGAACTTGGCGATCTTATTTGTGCCTGAGATCGGAATAACGCCAAAGCCCATGACATGCTCAAGCCACTCGCGGAACAGAGGGTCAATGAAGTGGTCGATCATAAACCGATGCAAGGTGCGATAGAAATCACGCTCCTCAAGCGCACCCTGGCGGATCGACGAGTAAGACGTACCCTCCAGATCATTGGCCAGTGAAGTATAACTGATACCCAAACCGCCTGCGATACCGCGAAGAACAGCCTTCTCAAAGTCAGCAAATGCCGAATTTGGATGCGTAGGGTCAAACGCAGTGAAATCAACGCCAGCAGGGAGCTGGTGGAACGTACCTGCCTCTGCATCATAGATCGGCGTAACATCATCCTCATATCCGTCAGCGGTGAAACCATCGCCCGCAGGGGAAGTAAAGAAACCCATCTTCGCAGCGCCAACACGGGCAGCAACCAATTCAGCCTCACGATAGCCATGCAGCATCTTCAGAGAGGCTATAGCGGAAACTGACCAAGGCACCCCTCGCGTCTGATCGGCGCGATCTGGACGGTAAATGTGCATCATCTTCTCAGCCGGGATGCGAGTGCGCTTTTTACCGTTGGCAAGTGTAGTGTAATCGTAATCGCCAGGGTGAGCCGTCAAAACGTGGTAGGCGACAGGGCGGCGGGTGGATTCATGAATCTCAATACCCATGCGGATAGGATTGCCACCCTTGACACGCTCATTATGATCTTCGTCAATCATGTCAGGCTCAATAAGCTGCAAAGCATAACCCTGACGCAAATAGTTCGCGCGAACCTTCATCAAGAACACTTCACCATCACGCGCAACGCCAGTGATGACATGGTTCAGCAAGTCAATCATCGACATCTGGCCGTCAACAGTAGGGCCACCGTATCGACAGAACTCAGACCATGCTGACTCAACAATATTGTTGCCGCCCATGTCCATCCCGCCGTCTGGATTGCGGGCCTTCATCTGGAGACGGATGCCAGCCTCACCAACGACATTGGTGCGCAAAAGCTGCAAATATCTACGCATGTATTCGTTATTTCGCTCAAGATCACGAGATCGGTTCCGCAAGTCACGCAGGACAGGATATATCTCACTGTCCGCACTGCGATTGCTTGCGTTAAAGTCAGCGAAAAGCCGCCCTTTGCTGGCGGCTGCATAGTTTCTGCGGTTTTGCGGCTTTTTAGACCGACTGAAGATGTCCAAAATGCCCATTAGCTAAATCTAACCTTTACAGTTGTTCCGCTTGCTCTGCCGCTCTTTATCGCCAACTTGCGACGATAAGCGAGAACCTCCTGACGATACCTGTCACGCGCGACCATAAGTTCCTCAAAAGTCATCTTTGTTAGAGAGCGACCAGCAATGCTATAATTAGAGACATCGCTGTCAGCTTTGCCTTCAAGTATAGTTTCAATCTTGTCCAGCATCACCTCAGAGTGCGTCCGAGGGTCAGCCCCGTTTACATCGAGATCAACAACAGCCTCAAATTCACCGCGCTGAACTACAATCCTGTTTCCGCTAGATGTTTCTGTGATCTCAAGCTGCCAGTGATAGTAACCTGGGTCGAAGTCTGCGGATGTAACGCTATCAACGGTGAACAGGTACTCAGTCGCACTACCAACGCCGAGAAGTTTAATCTCACCGCTCCCGCCCTGAGTTACCCTGGCGACATATTCCGCAGAGTGTGTGGCCGCTGGGTAATCAGAAACTAAATCGCTGCGCTTCCACTGGATGAAGTCGCCAACAACGACTTGTAGTGGTTCGCCTTCAGGAGCATTGGTGGAGTCGAAAAGATTTGCCATTATTTGTACCCATGCACAAAGCCGCTACGTTTAGGCATTCTTGGACCCCTAGACGGACGTGAAGTTTCGTCGGATAATAACCTATTTTGTGCCTGCTTGTAAACTGCCTCAATATTTAGGTTCAATACAGCCAATGCGGCGGTAGCATAAACTCTACAATCCAAGGCTTCGTTCCTCTGCCTGATCTTAACCCATTCTCGCTTCGGGCGACCCTTAAAATACTTCGTAACCTTCTTTTCAGCGGTCAACATGCGGAAATATTCAGCATTTCGATCCTCTGGAAAGTGGCAATAACCATCGCCCTCATCCGTCATCTTGAGCCGAGCATACACTAATTCCTTGGCGGTGTCAGTCCCTACCGGGAAAAGGTTGATCTTTCCTATATTATTTTTACTTGGGCGACCGATGATCGGCTTGCCCTCACCGCCAACCCCTTTGATCGCAAACACCCGGCGACCAGCCCTCTGGCGAGCATAATTATAAACCTGCTGCGTGTAGTGACCGCCGGAGTCAATGCAGGACGATCTGATAACCATCTCGCCGTGAAGCGGGTGCGTAAACGTCTTTTGCAGCAGGCTGTCCAAACGTATCCACAACTCAGACGTGGAAGGGTCTCCGTACAGCGTATCATATGAGATTGACCAGCTTTCCTCGCCTCTACCCCAGCCAACGACCTCTATCTCCAAGCGATCATCCTGAACGTCGATGCCAGCGGTCATCAGCAAGACTTCCGATGGTAATTCATCGCCCCAGTCCTCTCGGCGGTCCATCAGGTCAAACTCGTCAATCCTGTCGCCCTGTTCTTCCCAAGTCTCGCCAAGAAAGGTGTTGACCCAAGTTTTCAGCCGCATTGGGTCTCGCTTGGACGCCAGAAAGTCTCGAACCGTGTCTTCCATCGGCGTCCACGGTGAATATAAGCCAGAAAGGTGGAAACCAGCAGTTTTCCCGTCACCTTCTGCTGTCTTGCGCCATTCACCATACCTGATAGCCGCAAAACGCTTAACATCGCTCCAACAACTCCCACAATGCTCGCAAACGTATTCAGCCGATGCAGGCTTACCTTCCTCCCACTTCACGCTGGACCACTTCAGGACTTGATGCTCACCGCAATCCTGGCAAGGTACAAAATACCTGCGCTTGTCGCTTTCCTCATACGCAGCCTCAATCCGGCTTGCACCCTTGTCAGTTGGCGTACTGACCATGATAATCTTGCGGTTCCAGAACGTAGTTGAACGCTTTTTGGCCAGCGACACTGGATCGCCCTCAGTCCCAGCGGAAAGCGGATAGCGATCAACCTCATCGCACAAAATTACCCGACATGGGCGAGATGCCAGTGAGGAAGGTGAGTTTGCGCCACAAGCCGTAACGTGTCCACCTGGGAAAACCTTATGCAGCGTTGTATTACCGCTGTCCCTCGATCTGGGGTTCTTGATCTTCTCTGACAGCACTGGCGTATCTCGGATGGCCGGAGACAGCCTGTCCTTTGACCAGGTTTGCGCCATTTCCAGCGTTGGCTGCACAACCAGCATCGGAGCAGGGTCTTGATGTATATGATAACCCACAACATTATTGATAAGCTCGGTTTTGCCGATCTGCGCGCCAGTCATCAAAACCACTGTCTCGACATCGGTGTCTGATACAGCATCCATCATTCCGCGCTGATATTCAGCCCTGGATGTGGTCCACCGGCCAGCCTCCGCAGAGCTTTCACTTGATAGCTGACGGTAGTTATCCGCCCACTGACTGACATTCAGCTTTGGCGGGGGCTTCAGAGCCTTGGCGATGGCAGAAGTCAGGCGAGATTCAAGTTTCTTCGCTTGCTGCTTCTTTGTCGTATCCGACCAATTCATTCAGTGCCTCTACTATTTCAGCCTCAATCAAGCTCTGGACCTCTTTGACCGTTGCCGCGATGTGAGCTTCAGGTGCAACCTTCGTTGGGACAGCCAACAACTTTGTTCGGACCTTGGTTAGCTGCAACTCAAACTGTTTAGCTACATTTTCAATATACACAAGATCGCCGCGCTCTACAGCATTTTCCATTTCCTTGGCATCAGCCTGCTCTTTCGCCAGCCTCGCCCGCTCCTCTTGCAGGTCAAGATCACCAACTTTTGCTCGACCAGCGGCTACTTCCCTGACATGCAGGATGTATTGCTTGCGAGCCTGATCGAGATCATACTTACCTCGGTCCTGCTTTTCGATTATGCCCTTGTTTATAAGCTCCTGCACCGTTTTCGTCGTCATCTGAAGGTGAGTTGCTAAATCTGACATCGTTGCCATTCGCGGTGGTCCTTTTTCCATACACCTCCATATATACAGTTCTATCGCTAAAAAACAAACGTGCCTCGCGCGTACCCGCAGGGCATCTTGGCCGGAGGACCCGCTTGAGCGCGATTATGCGACGATTTGAGTGGGGGATAGGTGGCCGCATAGGTTCCAGGCCATATTTGCGCAAATCGCGCTTAAAACGGCTTAAAAACGGCCTCTTTTTAGGCGCGCTCATTGCCGCAATATCCGGCGGGCCGATAGGGTGGCGCGATTAGTTTGGGCAACGTGCGGCGATATTTGCGCGGCGCGTTTTTCGCCTGGTATGCGGACGGGCAAACGCGCAGCAAAAAGCCCGCGCAATGGCGGGCAGACTGGCAGGCGCGCAGCAAAAAGCCCGCACAATGGCGGGCTGATTGTTAGTTTATGGCGGCGCGTTTAAATCAGCGCCATGATTGCCAACATGATTGCAATGCCGCAAAGGTTACATGCTTTTTCCATTGTTTATTTATCCTTTGACCAAAAAGCGGTATTGACGCCAGCCGATATTAAAAATGCATCAACGCTTTGAAATTGATCTTGCACGCCGTCAAACCCAGTTTCCTCTATTATACCAGCGACAAAATTCAAAAACGCCTCTACCCCGTTTAATGCCTCATAAGCGTGGGTTTTTCCGTCATATGAATATTGATAACTGTTTACGCTAAAAACCGGGCGTGGGTGATGGTCGGGCCAGGTAGCCAGGTGGGTGTAAGCAATTGAATACATCATGCCGCCACCCTATCAATAACAAAGCCAGATTGATCTTTACGCGCTTTGCCCTTGGCATAAAGCGCGACAATTGATTGCGACGGGTCCAAAAAACGTAAATCGGTTTTATCGCCGTCAATTGTTGGCAATCCTAAAAAGCTTTCGGGAATGCTTTCTTTGTCGCGGAATACCACGGCAATATTCATTCCGCGATTTAAAGCAATTTTACATTGCTTTTCATATGCCGCGCTTGCCTCGCTATAGCTAAAGGTCAATTTATAGTTAGGGATATCAAGCGGACGATTGGCAATCTTTGTATAATCGTAAAACATAATATCGGGAAAGATGTCGAATATTGTCAATCCGTCATACTTTATCAATTCCCACCTAACGTCGCTTGTGCCGTTCAATCGAATTGCGGGCTTGATGCCGCGCTTGTCGCAATATGCCATAAAGCGGATACAATCTTTAATCAATTGCGCCATAAAGCCAGATTGATCTTTGATAAACCATTCCGCTTTGCGGGCGCGCCCTTTTTGCACGCTATTCATAGCGCCGCGACCGGCGGTATTGAGACACCCATCAAGACAGCCCGCTGTCTCTGCCATTGGGCATAAATTGCG
>Ga0257126_1001467_pt1 | contig 16832 bp, 22 predicted proteins | sample SI060_120mmetaG_FD_190151 | JGI IMG/M metagenome (GOLD analysis project Ga0257126, IMG submission 190151) | Marine microbial communities from Saanich Inlet, British Columbia, Canada - SI060_120m | ecosystem: Environmental > Aquatic > Marine > Inlet | place: Canada: British Columbia | collected... | reverse complement strand
ATCGTACAATGCCTCGTTGTAGTAAGCCGCTGCTTTTTCCGTAGTCAAATTATAGTTTGAGCTGGTAAGAACACTCGTATCTCCGTAATCAAAGCTAGTGGAGAGAATGATCTCAGTGTCTCCTTCTGACCTCAGGTAAGTTGAGATATCGTAGAATATCTTTCTTTGTTCTGGGTCACCCATGTAGTAGTACGGTGTCTGGAACGTACTGAATATGTCAGTACCACCAAAGCTGTTACCTTGCTCTTGTCTGTAAACTTTACCGTCAGACTCACCGTGAACAACGTACTCGTACTGACCAATGTACCCACTGTCTGCACAAGTAGGTTCGATACCTAGAAGCTGACCAAACTCAAAGCCAAGACCACCCTGTTGGTTTTCCCTGAAACCACCAATAATCCCTTGTGATTCTGCAGAAGCAAAGAAGAAACGTACCTGTGACTTCTGCCTAACAATGACTGTAGATAGACCGTCTAAATCAATATCAAAAACAATGTTAGTAAAGATTGACTGAATGTTCTTGGTCATAGACTCAAGGTTTACGTCACCAATCTTGTTGGTACCTGAGATGGGTCTTAGACCATCCTGAGAAAGGAACAGCAGGTCACCAGCTAGTTCAACAACACTATCTGTAGCCAAGCAGCCCAAGTCATCTGTAACATTCTGGACAACAAAGTCAGATATGTTGTTACCTACTAACCTTCTGATGTTAGTTGTACCGAAAATGTACAGCTGATCTCTAAAAGGTTTGATGGCTACAATAGGGAAGCCTACGTTAATAACACCTGCACCATCTGCAGGATCAAAGCTTGTCTCATCAAGGGGAGCACTAAAGTAAAGGTTGTACGGCTCCGAGGAGTCACCTGAGAGAAAGACATGTCTCTTAAATACGGTAGAGTAAGAAGGTGCAGAAGGTGCCTGAGCGTGAGTAATCTGGGTGTATGTTGTTCCATCATACGTAGCTGCTGGGTTAACACCGTCAGTCAGCAGTAGCTTCTCACCTGACCAGTTGTACTTAGTAAACCTTACCTTCTTTACACCTACCATAGTAGGAGAACCAGAAGTAGTAACAGCTACCCAGTCTTCAGAGGTATTGTCCCAGTAGTGCAGGTAGTCATTGCCAGAAGAAGGCTTTCTAGCTGCAACGATACCATTGTTGATACCGTCTGATACTGCTACACCTAAGACGCCTCCTGTTCCTGGTACAGTTCCGTAGTCGTGGCTGTAGCCGCTGATACGTCTGTAACCACCAGTAATAGCTGGCTCGTAGTTGATCAGATTGATAGCTGATCCTGGTTGCCTCTCACCCTGTGACAAAACGTCTCTGTTGGTGTTAAGACCGCCCTCAGCAAATACTTTAAAGGAGCCTAAATTGTCTGGCATTACGTCACCCTTCCGAGGGTTACACTAGAGCCAGAGCTTCCTGAAAGAACAGTAGAACGAACTTGAAGGGGTTCATCAATAAGAACCCTACGCATTGTCTTAATGCCTTCTTCAAAGTTTTGTTGGTGGATTGATGCGCTCTGCTCGTTTGACCTAAAGCGCATCATGTACATCATCGCACCATCAACGACTACACTCTTAAACCTGTTTGGAATTATAACTACATCATCGTAGTTCGTCAGATCATTCGGGAAGGACCAATACGAGTACTCTACTTCGTATGCTGAATCAGGAAGAGGAGTCACACCAAACTTTTCTTCATTTGTTTGGTACACAAAATTAGGTGCTGAAACACCAGATGCGCTTGCTGAGTCATCCGAGACACGGTACTTTTGGATGTACTCATCGTAAGCGATAGCTGGTAGGAAGCTAGGGGAGTTTCCTAAGGAAGAAGACTTCTTAAGGAAGAACGTTTCCCAGTCCACACTAGAATAGTCAGAAGGAAAACTGTAAGTGCTTACACCAGCAGTCAAAGGCTGTGTGTAAGTAGTACGCAGAAAAGGCCACTCTTGGCCTGTCTGAAGGATAGACCGGATAGAGTTGTTAATAGAATCCTTGGCAAGAGCCTGTACGTTACGAACAGAATCAAAGCCATCGCCCTCAGTATCCAAGGTGACTTCGTTAAGTCTGCGGAGTAGTTCGTTAACTAATGAAACGTAGGTTGCCATCTTTGTATCCTAAAAATAGGTAAGCTGAAGGGCCAGCCCCTTGACGAGACCAGCCCAACAGATTAGGTAGGTTTAGGCTAGGTTATATCTAGCTGTAACCAGTGCTTCTGGGCGAAGGATCTTGCGCCCATATAGATGCATACCACGCACGATGTCAGCAAAGCTGTCTGGGTCACGGTATGTTTCTGTTTTGTTGATCTGCTCAGCAGTAGCAACTGCAGAGTCATGACCAGCTACGATAGCACCAAAGTTATCGGACTGTGCTGCTGTGCCTGTTGTATCTGCACCAGTACCGATAGAAGGCAAGTTGTTAGATACGTAGACACGGAAGCCATTCCAGTTGTTGATAACCAGACCGTTACGAAGGGCACCTGAATCACCGAAGTCAGAATTCAAGAAACGTGAATCTTCGTCCATCAAGATTTCCATCATGATCGGGTCAATTACGACCCATCTACCGTCTTTATCAACAGACTTTTGGTCAAGCAAACGACCCATACGTGCAATCAACATTGTTGGTGATACGTATGCTGTTGGAAGTGCTGTTGCACCTGGAAGACGAGCAGCAACTGGGATAGAGTCACCAGCTACACCAGCAGTTGTGATATTGCCGAAGTCTGGGCGTGACAGTTTATTAACAGCCAAGAGTTCGTCAGTACCAGCAGTTGTGTCTGCTTTGGTGCCGTTTACAGTGTCATTCACTGTGTCTGCGTTACCATGTAGAGCAGACTGTTTGTAGCCTGACAAGTAACCCAGAACTTCTTGGTCATGCTGGTCAGCCAAGCGGAAAGCCGCACGGTTGGTAGCAAGATCAATAAAATTCACATGTGAATGAGCTTCTTCGATATCGTCCATCTTAAAAGCAAAATAGTTAGCTTTATCAACGACTAAAGAGAAGTCAGCATCTGTAAGATCTTGTGCAGCAATGGTTGTACCACGTGCATAAGCAGATACGCTCACCTCTGGCTCTTTAATAATTTTGACGGTATCGCCTTGGTTTGCAATCTCACCAAAATAATCACTATTGGTGATATCACCTACAACTGTGCTCTTTCTGAACGCCAGCTGAGTTTTCTTAGAATAAATGACACTTGAAAAGTTGCCATTGGGGAGGTTGGTGTAACCCCCTGCGGATGCGAAAGCCATGTGAAATCCTCCATGATGTTGGCTTTTTGAATAAAAGCTAAACACCTTAAAGAGGCTGTTACTTTTCTAGGGTGCAGAAGATACTCAGTTGGCCAACCGAATATCTACTGGGCCTATACTTGAACAGGTGGTTCTTTATAGTTTAGACTTTTTAAAGGGAAAAGTATCAATAGAGGTAGTCCACGAGGGAGGCTCTATACAAGATACGAGTAGTTATAGTTAAGACACGGCCAGTGTCAACTATTTATCTGGCACCGCCAGACATATCGTAGACGAATTTACCTTTTCTCATTGCTTCAGTAATTTCGTCCTGACGATCCTCAAACTCTTTTGTTGACATCTTGGCTACATCAGACTCTTTAATCTGTCCTTGCAACCCTTTTGCATCAATAGAGGTTCGAGTTCCTTTGGTAACAGTAGAAGCAGCAGCCTTCTTAGATTGTCTCTTGGCTGCTGGTGTCATACCGTTATCAACTTTGTAAAGATCAATAACACGAATTACAGACGCAGGGTCATCCATGTTCTCATACAGAGCATCTTTAACCCACTTAGGCTGTTCGTCAGCCCAATCGTGGAAGCTCTCTGAGGATCTTAATTCATCGAAGTCATCATGTGTCTTACGGATCTGGTTCTCAGCTTTTATCCGTAGAGCTTCATTATGAGCATCATCTAATTCTGTTAAACGTGACTCAGCTTTACTAAATAGTTCTTTAGCTTTCTTAGCTGCGATTGTTTCTACAATACCTGCTACGTCTGGGTATTGTTTAGCCCAAGCCTCAATGTCTTCATCAGACTTAGGAGGAACAATACTAGCACGTTTAGTCTTAGTACTTAGAGCTTCTAACTTATCGTTGAACTCTTTCTCTTTCTCCTGCATGTGCCTGCGCAAGTCACCGTAACGCTTCTTAAAGGATTTCTCCTCAGCACTCAGGTTAGAGTCATCTTCTTGTGTTTCAGATGCCTCTTGGGTTTCTTCTTGTTGGGTATCGTCAAAGGCCTGTACCGAGGTGTCCTCAGTGCTTTCGCCACCGGATTCACTTTCAGTAACTTCTTCACCACGGGCCTCTGCCTCAAGACGAGCAATCTCTGCCTCTTCTTGTTCTAGTCTCTTTTGTTTACGGGAGTAGTTGGAACCCCTCTGTACAAAACCTGCAGATTTAGGTGATTCCATTGTTGTCATGTTAGCCATAGTTTTTCCTTATGTTGGGGCCAGCAGTATTGCTGGGTAGCCTTATTATTTTATGGTAGTTATTTCTTCTTTTTCTTTGGGGCCATTAGGCCACCTTTGTTCTGGGCCACACCTGCTGCTTCAAACTGAGCATCAATTTGGTCAAATACATCATCGTCAGTGGCATCGTAGTCAGTGGTGTCTTCATCAAATACGTATCTGTCGCCAGCACCTGAGCCATCTCTTGCCTCAACACCTTCTCCTGCAAAGACGAATGGACCATCATCATCACCTGTGGCTCCACCACCAGCTTGAATGGCAGCTGTCTCATCAGCTGTTTGTTTAGCAAACGTACTCTTACGTTCTTTAATTCCTAAGTTATGTTTTAATTGCTCAGGAGTGTAAGTAATCCTATTTGTCTGAGGATCTCTGGTATATTTCATACCCATCCTATCTAAAACAGCCGTAGAATTCTCATTGCTAACACCTCTAAGGTCATCAAGGAAATCTACAATGGCTGGCTGGTCAGCCATGAAACTTTTTATCATACCGTCAATAGATTTAGCCTGTTCGTCCATTCCTTGAGCACGAGCAATTTCTGCTGCAGCCCTAAGGTTAGACACTTGACTTAAGGCCTGAAGACCTAGACCTGCCCCCACTATTGCAGTAGCTAATGGCCCACCGATGGCTGAGAGACCTTGGAGTACACTTCTTGTACCTTTGCCCATCTGCCCTTTAATAACACTGTTTGCGTAAGCCACTGGGTCAGACCAATCTACCCCTAGACCCCAGTCTTTAGGGTCTTCACCCTTAACTGGATCAGGGAAGTCTGGCTTATCATCCTTGTTGCTTGCTTGAGCTTGAGACTTAGCTTTCTTTAAGGCAGAAGAGCCTTGTTCATAATAAGGAGGTTGAGTAAACTTTTCCATTGCTGGGTTCTTAAGCTTACCATCAACAAACTCTACAATCTGTGTACTTCCATCTGCAGAGTTAACAAATGTTTTAAAGGTTGTTATACTGTCTTGTTGTGCCTGTTGCCCCTGATTGTTAAAGGTAGAACCACCTACTACAGCAAAGGCTGAAGGATCAAAAGTAGAAGAGGGGGCAGTTAGACCAGCCTGATTAAACCCTTGCATCATACCGCCTTGATTGGCTTGTACTGGTGCAGGAGCTTGACCCATGTTCTGTTGTATCTGTTGAGGAGATAACGGTTCTCCACCTATTCTACCATTTTGCTCCATACCCTGCAAGCCTGACTTTGCTTTGCTACGAAGATCCTCAAAGAAGTTCACTCCATAGAAACGAAGAACATCAGCAGGGACTACGTACTCCCCTTCAGACAACATAGCAGGAATATCATCCCTAACTTCCTTAGCCATAGAACCAGGAGGGATCTCATTACCGGAAACAGGATCTCTCCTCATACCATCGTCTTTGATCCCACCTTCTTTCATGAAGGCCATTTCCATTTGATTCTTCATTACTTCTCCGCCTTCTGCATACCCTGTGGTAGGTAATTTATGTACAGTAACGCCAGCTGCACCTAACTTATTATTAACTACATCAAAACTTTCACCTAGTGTTTCCTGTAGGTATTCTTTTAGTTCTGCTTGTGTAAAACCTTTTTGATACGTGTCTTTAGATGTAATTATAGACATTGGCTCTGGGCCAGGTTTACCCTTAGCAGCCATCACATCTCTGCCTCTAGTAGTAATAATAGCTCTACCGTTAGGTTCTAAAATACGACCTATATCTTTTACTATGGTATCCCTTACGTCTTTTGGTACTACGTTAAGAACGTTAAGGTTAGTTATCTTTTTATACGAGTTTGAAGGTATTTCAGAGGGATCATTAAAGTCTGGTTTAAAATCTTCTTTAGGGAAAGGTTCGTAGGTATCAAAACCCAATTCTTTCTTAGACAGTCCTAGTCCCGCCCCGAAGTCTAGTGTCTTACCCTCACCAGATAACTCTGTAAGAAGAGTGTCTGCTTTTTTATAGGTAGGTAAGGTACCAGCTATCTGTGTACGTGCAGCATTTTCTGCAGGAGGTAAGTCTGCTGATTTAAAGGAACTTATTTCTTGACGTTCTGGACGAAATGCTAAAGCTTGAGGTTGCTGAAACATTTCATTGATACCCTCCGCACGTCTTAGTTCTTCTATCTTAGGGGCGTACTCCTGTGTAATAGACCTACCCTTCTCAAAATCACGGCCCACCCCTCTAAGCACCTTAGACTGCTCTTCTCTTAGTTTACCTAAAGGAGAAGTAGTTGGATCAGGAAAACCTCTAATAATCAAACCGTCATACCCTAGTTCTTCTAATTTATCTACTACCTGTGGACCTGTAGAATCATCTAAAGTATCTATATCTTTTAATAGCTTATTAAAACTACCCACTGTATCAGGCGTAAGAACAAAAGCTTTATCAAAACTTGCGTCTACATCAACAACATCATCGTAGTTAAAAGGTATTACTTGACTATCTCCTAAAAAAGCAGGATTGTCAGGGTCTTCCATGTATAAAGGTTTATCACCAAAAACACCGCCATCTGAATCGTATCTATCACCTTTGTATTGAGCCTGTGGTACAAACTCCGTTGGTTTATTTCCTCTATAGCCATGCTGTAGTCGTATAGTACCGCTAAACTCTTCTGGCTTATTCTTTGGTACACCTAAGGCGTTGCTTTCTGCTTCTGCTACATCATCTTGTTTAGGCTTTAATCTAACATTACCAAGACCAGAACCCATAGCATTAGGGTCAACCTCTACACGCTTAGCTACGTCAAATACTTCTTTAGCGCCTTTCTTAATGGCTTTAGCAGCAGCGTCACCTATACCAGGAACAAGACCTACAAGAGCCGCACCGCCCAGAGCACCCGCTAGGTAATAATTAGGTTCATCCTTTTGTAGTTCATCATAGACTTCTTTAGCAGCCAGAGCGTCACCAATGATAGGTGTCATTTCAGCAACAAAAGTAGCAGCATCTCTAAAGGATACCTCTGGGGTATCTACTGCGAGTTTCTTTCCCTCTGCAGCCCAGCCTAATGCTTCCTCAGTTTGAGTATTTAAGTCAGCCATTTACTTTTTCCCTGAGATACTTAAAGTTATTTAAGCAAGCTGCCTGACCTTGTAGTCTATACAGATCATCTGAGGATTGGGCCTGTTCCATCTGTCGGTGAACTTCGTGTAGTCTGGAATTAATCTCTGCAAGAAATGACTCCCAGAGATCTTTGTTGTTTACTAAAGGTTTTAGATTATCCATTACTGCGCTGGGCCTTGTCCTGTATTAGCTGAGAAACCAGGCTCACCAGGCGTAGGAGCCGTTCCTGTGCCCATTTGCCCTCCACCGGACCCTTGGGTGTCCTGAACCTGAACCCCTGCTGGAGCGCCCTGTGGGCCTGCCTGAGGAGGTGCTGGGGGTGGTGGGTTCTCTGCTTGGAACTTCTTGAGGATCTCAGCCTGAATTGCTGCATCTGTCATAGAGTTTGCTACCTTGTCAGGATCAAGATCCATAGAGCTTGCAATCTCACGGATAATATAATCCATTTTAGCAAAAGGTGCAAGTGCTGGGTTCTGTACAACACCCAAGAACTGCATCAGTCTCTGGCTACGTACTTCGTTAGCCATCAGGGACTGAGTACCCTCAGCCTTAACCTCAAGGTCACCCTTGATCTCAGGATCAAAGTCAAACTGCATATTGAAGCTAAAGAAGGCTTTGCCTAGAGGTGACAGCAGATAGTCATCAATGTTCTTGACTACTGTACGGATAGATCCGTTAGCAGCAGACATAAGCATAGAGATACCAGAGGCTGTACGACCCACACCACTGACGCCTGTCTGACCGTGTGCAAAAGATGGGAAGCCTGTAGACTCGTCTGCTAGTACACGAGCCTTGTCAAACATCTGCATGTTCTCGTTAGACACGTTGGGGAACTTGGTGCCGAAGATGCTCTGTCCTGGTGCACCCCCTTGTCTTCTAAAGACTTTTCCTGGGTAGATAGACAAATCTTGGCCTGGTACAAGGTTAGTTTCGTCAATCTCAATAATGAGGTTACCGGATAGTGCAGCATTGTCAACCGACATCCTCATGAAACCGTTCATAAGGGTCTGGGTATCGTCCATGTTCTCAGCGATACCAATACCAAAGAGGGAGTATGGGTTCACTTCAAAAGGAACTGCGTAGTAAGGAAGAATGGCAGGTGTGAAGGGGTTCATCACAAGACGTAGTACTTGATTGTTACATACCCAAATGTTTACTGCGAGTTGTTCTTGATCCTTCAACTCTTTTGGGATGTCAATGTCATGCTCTTCCAGAATAGTTGTATCGACATAACCCCAGAACTCAAGAACATTAAATCTTTCTGATTTGCTGTCTTGATCTGCATCTTCCATGACTTGTTCCCACCACTCTTTGGTGTAGGACTCACCCATGTCGATGGCTGTATCAATGGCGTTAGAACGGAAGAAAGGTCTTCTCTTTAGTCCTCTCATCTGAGAACGAGACATCTTGTGGCGTTCAATGACATACTCAGCTTCATCCATGTTGTTAGCATCTGGGTCAGGGTAGAAGTTCCAGATAGAAACAGAGGATGTCTGAGGAATGGTCTTAAAGACTGGATCGTATGTCCCGTCTTCATTCCAGTTTGGATATTCTTTATCAAGGGCAAATGGACCCTTCATAACACCAGTTCCAAACAAAGCACACTCAAAGGCTGTAGTACGTAATTGTTTCTTGGCGTTAGACTCTTCTAGCTGATCATGGATCTTCTTTTCCATTTTCTTAGATGCTACAAGGGCTGGATGGAATGTAACCTGAGATGGGGTTGTACCTGGGCCATCCTTAAGGTCATCCATGACCGGAGCAAGCTTAGCCTTCATACCACCCAGACGTTCACGTAGATCAATGACAGTCTCACCTGGTTTAAGCTTTGTGTCTTCAGGGGTAAGTTCTGGACCAGTGCCTGTAGCTTCTTTGATCTGAGGGTTGGTCTCAAAGTGTACTGACTCAGCTACACCATCAGGAAGTGTAGTTGGGTTAATAGAAATAGGGAATTTGTGAGACCCAAAGAGAACGTCTACAATCTGCCCGTAAGCAGCAAGAACCTTTGTCTTGGTTACCTTAACAAAGATTTTACTCTTCTCAGTAGAAGTAAACTGTACATCTGGTCCGTAGATACCACGATAGTTCTGGTATCCTTTAATCCATCTCTGTTCATCAGAGTACCTAGCTTTCTCAGCTTTAGAAAACCGTTCCTGAACAAAACCAGTAATTGTACCTACGGTAAGGTCTTCCTCACCAGCTTTAGAATCTTCAGCATAGGACGAAGACTCTTCATCAATGTAAAGCTCGTCTGATTCGTAGATGTCATCTTCTTCCATAGGTTATTCCTTAATATCCAAAAGTAGGATCAGAGGCTTGAAAGCCTGTTCGTTGTGATGCTGGGTCAAAGTCAAAGACGTTACTTCTTGGTCTAGTTTGCACACCGTATCTCAGGGCATCATACAAGTGATCTTCTGAGTGTGTGTCTACGTCTTCAGGGTTCTTCTTATCCAAGGGAATTGATGGTAACTGAGAAATAATATGCTTACAATTATCAAATATAACAAGTCTTGGTTCTTCTGTAAAGTCATCAATCTGCAAACGTCTGTGGATTTCGTTCTTACCTGCTACACGAGATCCTCTGGATCTGTCTGCTGGTCTCCAACGGCAACCCTTAGTAATCATTTGCTCTGCTAGACTGGGGCCAGTGTCCCCTCTATTATGCCAGAGGGAGGAGTCAAGAACACCATAACGGATCTTTTCCCCTTCCTCTATCTCCAAGATCATGTCAGCCAAGTCTGTCGCAAGTATTTTAGATACATATAGCTCTCTGTAGACAACTAGCTGTTCCGAACCTGGAACCACTGCAAACCATAAGACACCCGTGTAAGAGCTGTAGCCATAGTCACATGCTCTGAAACGAACCCAACTAGCTGGGATGTCATAAGGCTCTGATACATGAACCCTACGGTTGAACTCAGGAAAGGCTGCACCTTCGTTAATGTCCCAATCACCTTCGAGCAACTGTCTTCTTTGGTGCTCAGGGAGGGATAAAAGGTTTGCCTCATACATACCGTCTTCTGAGAGGTACGGGTTATCAAAGAGGGTAGCTGGAATAAACTTACGTCTGAAGAGTGGTTCACCTTCTCTACTGTGGCCACTGGGCCAACAGATAGTCTCACCATTCTCATCTGTAGCCCAGAACGGATTATTTGGTGTACCTGGATCAATGAAGTGCTTTTTAACCCATTGGTGACCTGGGCCACCTGGGTTTGACGTTGCTCTCATGTAGAGAGGTAAGCCACTTGCCTTTGTTGCACGAAGCCGTGAGCGCATATAATTCCACGCATAGGGGCTAGGCCATTGAGTTAATTCATCAAAACCAATCCAGTTAAAGGCCTGACCTTGATATCGCATAACGTCATCGTCCCTGTCAAGGTACGACATCCAGAGTGTAGCTCCGTTAGGGGCAACCCAAGTCTTATCTCTCTCCATGAACTTAATACCTGGGATAGCCCGTGGGTACAATTGCTTGGATACTGAGATAAGTTCTCGTAGTTCCTCTGTACTTCTACGTACAATAAGCATTCTGGCGTGAGGGTTACTGAAGTATCTTACAGGATCAGCTATCAGACTGTAGCTCTTACCGCCACCAGCTGCACCACCGTAAAGCACCTCTTGCTCAGTAGCTGCCAAGAACTTAGTTTGAGGTCCAGGATTAGGTTCAAAGATAATATCTCTCTGAACTTCTTCGACTTCACTCTTCTGTGCTTCCAGTGTCTGACCAACCGTCACCAAAGATTCGTTTGGTACCTCTACCACCGAGTCTTTGCTTTTCGATTTTCTCCGCTTTCCTTGACGCTTCTTGGTACCTTTTGGCATACTTGCGGTAACTGGAAGAGGCACGTCTTCTTTTTTCTTCGATCCTGACACGTTTGTCTAACCCTACATGTGAGATATACCTGCCAGATTGATCACTCAGCCACTTGGCTACTTGCCTTAGACTGTAATCTTTCAGGAATAACTTTGCTTTTTCTAAAAGTTCTAATTCTTCTGGGATAGGTATTAGTAGGTCTATATCTTCTTCATCTTGTTTGTACCCAAAAGGTACATGTCTTCCTACCCTGATGATAGGATACCACTCACCGTTTTCTCCTCTGAGTGGTACCTGCCAGTCTACGTCAGTTGGGTAGGTATTCTTTGAAGCCCTAGCAGTCTTAACCTTAGGCATCTGAATCCTTAGAAGGTAAAATAAAGAGAGGCTCTGTTGACTTAACCTCTACCTTCTCTGTCTTAGTGAAACCTGCTCTATCTAAGATGTCTTTAGCAGCCATCATCTTCTCTTTGACACCCAGATCTGTAGGGTCAGCCATTACACTGAACATTGTGTAAGCAGCCTTTGTAGATGACTGAGCAATAAACTTCTTGGTCAGATCAGCAATCTCGTCAGTCAAAGAGTTGACAACACTTGTTGAAGACACAGCATCAGAGTAACCCGCAAGCTTCTTAGCTTTGATCGGATCACCCTTAGCTTCCTCAAACAGAACATTCAAAAATGTTTGCTGTTTCTCAGTTAGTGTTCTGCCCATATACTGTGCGCCTTATTTCAGTTCGTGAAATACCGATATCACGTAGCTCTTTGTTTGACATATTCTGGAGAATCCAGAAGTCTGCTCGTCTTTGTTGAGAGTCTTGAATTGATTTTAGTGCTGAACTTGCCCATACTTTAAACATATTAGTCTCCATTAGATTTTATCTGTGGTTTAAGCAACCACCGGAGACTAGTTATATAAGTTTAGTTATATCATACTACGTACAATATTGCAACCCCGTTACCCGACTGGGACAAAGGTCTCTGTTACAGTAAGAATAGTATCAATGTGACCTGCACTCGTTGGAGTTACTTGTATCTTGTCACCAGGTTGAAGTACTAAGTCAATATCAATAAAGGTAGTGTTATCGCCTGATCCAAGACTCTTACCTGCCAAGAAGTGTGACGTATAGTCATCTGCAGCTACGTACCACTCAACGTCTACAGAGTTAGTGCTACCACCACCGTTGACTACATGTACAAAGGTAAGCTCCGCTACACAGTTAGCTGGACACGTATATACTACCTCTGTAGTAGTGCCACTATTGTGACCATACACAGACCGCATACGTGAAGGTTTACCTTGATTGAATAAACTCATTACTTCTTCAATACCTTCTTGGCTGTCTTAACTACCCAAGCCTCATTGACCTCAGTAGTAGGATCATCAGCAATGAAATGACCATTCTCGTCACGTGCTCTTTCAAGAACAGGATCAGGAGTAGCCTTAGTCTTAGGTTTTGTTTTCTTCTTTGGTTTATCTTGACCTGCTAAGAAGTCTAGGACAGCAGCATCTTTAGTTTGCCACTCCCCATAGAGTTTCTCAGCTAAGACATCACCACGAGGGCTAACAACTTTATCACCTTCAAGTTTAAACATATTTAGTATCTATCCTATCTACGTGGATTATTTCTTCCACCACTTTTAGCGCCAGGGTTGCCGTTAATGACATTACCTTTTGAGTCGTACTCTTTACCTGTGATACCAGTCTTAAAGCGATTAAAGGCCATCTGACCACCAATAAGTGATACAGGAAGACCATTAGATTTACGTTCTGCACGAGACATATCACTCCACATTTGAAAAGTAATAGGTGCTACCTTCTTTTTAGCCATAGGTTTTTTACGAGCAGCGTTTGGTCCAGTATTCTTACGTGCTCTTTCTGCTAATTTAATTTCAGCATTTCTTTTTTTAACTTCAGCTGTTTCTGCATCAGTAGCGGCTGGAGTAGATCCCACATTATTAGGTCTCAGTCTAGGACGTAAAGACTTCGTAGGTGCCCCCCCTTTAGGTTTTGGATTTGGGCTTGAAGAGGACGCAGGTGCTCCTGAGTCTGCAATGTTTTTACCCTTTGCATTCGCCCAAGCAGTAAGTGCTGAACCTTTGAACTTACCTTTATTCTTTGTCTTCCAAGTATCTAACTGCTCTTTGGTGACAGCAAGTTTCTTTTTACCGTCCTTACCTGTGTAGTACATTGATCCCGCTTTTTTAGCAGCAGAGATAGATTTATAGTCTTTATACGAAGCCATTTTATTTAACCCTTATAAGAAGCGCCACATTTTGCCATGCCGCCTTTGCTGTAACCTGTTTTAGCCATACCACCTTTTTTGTAGCCCATTTTCTTAGCTACTTTAGGTGCTGCTTTCTTAAGGGCTTTCATACCCGCATTCATTGGTTTCTTGGTCATCATGATTTAATTCTCTTCTTTAATCTCAATATCTGTTGTGTCCCACGCTTGGCAAGACTTTTCTTGACTACATAAAAACTTGAACTTAGTGCAAGCACCCAGCCCAGCCTTCGCCTTTAAAGATTTAAGAGTACGAGCACGATTATCAAAATACTCACAATTACCACAGGTCTTAAGCTCAGCTATCTTAACAGGCTTATCCCACGCTTCTGCAAGCTCTTTGGCTGTTGCACCGTACATCCAATGCTTCTCAGCACGTTCTTTATTCTTTGGGTCTACCTCAGGTACTTCCCCAATCATTAAGCCAATGCTCATCATTTCTTAGTCCTATACTTAGCTGTCTTACTGGCAATCTTTTTAGGCTGTGCAACAAACTGCTTGCCTGCTTTAGTTCCTTTACGTTTGGCTGCACTTGTAGCTGCGTATTCTGCTGGAGATAAAGCAGCCCTAGCTTTCTTGGGGAGGTACCTTTCCCCAGTGGCTTTTGCACCTTGGGTAGAAGGTTTACCTGACTTGGTGCCCCACTTCTCTTTACCCCAGTTCTTCAAGCTTTTTTGAGACTTAGATAAGGTCATTTAACAACAATCACAACCACATTTACATCTGCGATTAAGAACTGCTTTAACTAATCTCTTTAGATAACCCATCATGACTTATAACCTCCGCCTTTGGCTTTGTATTGTTTTGCTACCATCTGAGCTTTACGTGCTGACCACTGCCCAGGTTTACCACCTTTGGAGCCTGCCTTAACACTGGCTACAAGGTTCTTACGCATTGTTGGTTTAGTGTAGTTACCTGCTGCATTAACAGTACCACCCTTTGACATACCTGTGCTGCTCTTCTTAGCCTTAGCTGCTTCGCCTTGTTTAACAGCATCAATACGTCTTGTGTACAACTTTCCAGTTTTGCCCCACCGGAACTTCTCTTTTCCTGTCTCAGGATCTTTTACCTTTTCTACTGGCATTATATCACCACTTTACCTTGTTAGCCCAGTAGGCAGCAGAGAGCTTACCCTTCTTGATGTTCTTACCGTGCCTAGCCTTAAAGGAAGCACGTTTCTTCTTCATGCGATCAGATTCACCCGCCTTGGGCTTACCTGCTGTGGATGCTCCCTGTTCACCGAATCGGATAAGCTTAATGGTTTCACCTTCTTTGGCAAGCACTGCGTGGGACTTCTTAGGGTGACTGGATGTACGCTTTGGTTTGTTGTAACCTGCAAACTTTTCACCTCTGTATTCGATAGCCATTCTTATTTCTTCCCAGCTTTCTTGTTACGAGGGAAACTTCTATTTGTGCTTGCAGGTTGTACACGTAGGTTAGACTTAGCATTATTAAGAGGATTGCGATTCTTGTGGTCAACGTCCTTGCCATCACCCTTTTTAACTTTACCAACCTTCTCTAGGCTACGTCTAGCCGCCTTACGAGAAGCATTAGCTGCTAAGTTAGACTTAGTGGACTTTAGTTGTAATGCACGTTCTCTTTTATAATCTCTAGTCATCACCATTTTCCTTGTTTTTTACCGAGGAAATAAATTCCAAAGCCAAGAATACCAATTCCTGATACCACCACCAGAATGCCCAAAGTCCACTCCATAATAGCCTGCTTGATCTCAGCCTTACGATACAGAGTTTTCTGACGATCCTTACGCACTTCAGCTTCAATCTTGAGTAGTTCTTCCCAAGCACTGTGACCATACCCAAATTGAATATACTGTTTAATCTCAGCACGTAAAGCCTCTGCTTGTTTCTTTTTGGCGAAGATGTCCATCGCACTAGGGCCACTATTGCCGAATAGTATAGCATACCAAGGTTGATCCTCAGCCCTCTTATGTGCAAAGTTAATATCAGAGATAGCTCCAGCAAACTTAGCTAAATCATTGGATATACCACCAATGTCCTTACCTAACTGGATACCCTTCTTTATAGCTGATACAGCAGTCTGTGCCGCAGCAAAAGCTGTAAAAGGATCAATCATTTGAACTTAACCTCTATGGGACATGAGTAGGTATGGCTTACTCTGTAGATCCTATTGTAGGATAAACCATTCTTAGGTAACCCACAGTCGTAGTAACAGTACTGAAATAACCTATTGCCACTGTCAGTCCATGCATGTCCAAATGATACAAAGACTAACGCACACAACAAATCTATTTCTCCATTGGACCTATAATAGAATTGTGATCACGGTTTATGTATTTAAGGTCATTCTCTATTAGGGCTACACGTTGCTGCAGAGCAGTAATACCAGAGATAGTTCTAGTCAGAGCATCTAGTTCTTCCCACAACTCTTCTATATCTGTCCAGACGTACTGGATCTCTACGCCATTACCTTCAACATCACGCTTAAGGTTAATGTTGTCCTCAATAGCCATACGTGAGCCAAGCTGACTTACTGTTTCTTCTAGGCTAGAGATGGTAGATGCCTGTTGGGAAACCCACCAGACACCTGCTGCAAGTTGAGCAGCCATAGCAATCACGAGGGCTACAGGAAGTTTTAGATTTTCCATTACCTATTCCTTAGTGACTGCTCTATATTATCTAATTTGTTGAAGATAGCCTTAATGGTATCTCTCATCTCTTTCATTTCTCTGTCGTGATGAACTTCATTGGCTTCATGCCTAGCTCTAAGAACAGCAATATCTGTCTCGTTCTTAACTGACTTGTTAAAAATAATCCAGACTGCTGCGATAATAGGTGCAATTAGCCATTGCATAACTATGTTTAACATTTCCAACATAGCTACATCAACTCAAAATGTGGACCGTCAATAAACGGTCTTCTGCCTTGGCTACGTCTTAAGTCTACGTATGCCATCATAGCATCCTCTGCTGTCCCAGGGTAAGTACGAATATCACCCTCTGACCAGGCTGCACCCCACTTGATTGCTACACCAAGTTCCTTAGCTGCCTCTTTCATTGCATCACAGAGATCATCATAGACATTCAGTTCCCAAACGCCCTTGCCATCCACATAGGCCATGAGGTCTACGGCTCTACCTTCCAGATGCTTGGACTTCATAGTCTGGGACTTGCCAGCAGCTACAAGCTTCTCTTGTTCCTCTACTGTCCTCAAACCATAAATTACTCCAAAGTCT
>Ga0257126_1001459_pt1 | contig 16909 bp, 11 predicted proteins | sample SI060_120mmetaG_FD_190151 | JGI IMG/M metagenome (GOLD analysis project Ga0257126, IMG submission 190151) | Marine microbial communities from Saanich Inlet, British Columbia, Canada - SI060_120m | ecosystem: Environmental > Aquatic > Marine > Inlet | place: Canada: British Columbia | collected... | reverse complement strand
ATTATCGGCGAAGCTGCTGAACGTCCCGCCCAACCAAACATCGTCATCATGATGGCAGATGACATGGGACTGGGCGATACCAGCCCCTACCTCGGTAAGTCACTCGGACCGAATGCCAAGCCCATCGCAAGGACGTTGCGGACTCCGAATTAAGGCAAGAGTACATCCAATGAATAAACGACTGATTATCTTCTTCCCTCTTGTCCTTCTGATCACTGCCTTCCTGTTTGCTGGAGTCTTTCCCGACCGAGATGGCTTTGATCGATATGGCGGGTATCTCTCGATCAAGGGCGAAGCAACCGGAAGGTTTCATCTACAAGTCATTGAGGAGCGCCACTTCCTGGTGACACCGGATGGCCATGGATTCCTGTCGGTCGGAGTGACCCACACCGGCGGCCTTTCCCGGCCAGATCAGTCGAAGCGCGACCATCTCCGCCAGAACCTCGATAACGATTGGGGAAAGGCGAATACGGAGCTGGTTTCCCATTTCCGCAAATGGGGCTACAACAGCCTTGGCTATGACTCGCATCCCAGCACCCGGAAGCTGCTACCTCACTTTGCCTCCTGTCAGCCGACAAGCAAAGTCAGCTCGTGGCAGGGCAAGCAGATCAGGTTCCCTGATGTGTTCAGCGATGGTTGGAAGCAATCGGCCCGCAATGAACTTGAGCAGATGGCAAAGCGATTCCCTGATCATCCGAACCGTATCGGCATCTACTGGACAGACATGCCCGCATGGGATCTCAAACAAGCCAAGCGTGTGGCCGGCAAGACTTGGGTGGATGCCATCCGGGAACTGCCAGATGATGCGCCCGGCAAAAGGCGCTACGAGCGTTTTCTCCGTGAGAACGGCGCAAACGTTTCGGACCAGGACTTTTTGGTGCTCATCGCCCGCGAGGTCTATTCCCACATCGGTCCCCTCACTCGGAAACTGGCTCCGAATACGCTGGTATTCGGAGAGCGCTACTCTGGCACTGCGATGCCTTGGCAGGTCATCCAGGAAGCGCTACCGTGGATTGATGTTCTATCAGTTCAGCCTGGTGGGTCCTTGTTCTCTGAAACGGACTTTGAGCGGGCTTATCGGGAGACGAAGAAACCGGTGATGATCTGCGACCACCAAGTAAGTTTCACCACGCCTGAACACTCCAATGTAATGTGGAAGACGTTGCCTGACATCGCCAGTGTGGGGGGGGCACATGCTAGGTTCTTGCAGGACGGGTTCTCTACTCGTTACCTGATTGGATACAACCGCTGCCAGTATATCGATCGCTATAAAGGCGAACTGAAGATTCTCAAGCAGGGCCTGCTTCAGGTTGATGGAACTCCGTATGAAGAACTGGCAGCCACGGTGCTGCGAAACAACTGGCGGCTTCATCATCGTTTTCTTGGAGCACAGGAGGAGCGAAAATAGGATTCGAACAAGCCGAACAAGCGCATGGAGAGCAACGGCTGACCCGCCCCGACTTCGAATGATTCAGTGGAAACACAGCCCCAGTCCTGCATCGAGCACGCGCTCCCGGTCAGCCGTGCCTCAACCCCCTTTCTCCCCCATCCGATCCGGTCCAAAGGCGGCTTCAAAGCCCTCCCGCCAAAAGCAATTTCCTAGCAGTAATTTCCTAGCAGTCGAGTTCACCGGCACCTCCATCCCCGCAGCCTGGAACAACATTGCCAACGCCCCAGTCGCCCTCGATGACCCAAACAACCAACTCGACTACGACCACACAGCTAGCACGATCCGCCGGTTTCTAGATTTTAACGGTCTCCTCACCGGGCAAAGCGGCTACCTCAAGGCCTCCATCTCAAACTTCACCGGAGCCTCCTCCATCTGGTTCGGCTCCGTCGGCACCAACTCCGCCAACAATGCGAATTACGCCCAGACCCTCATTACCGGAAACGGCACCTACGAGCTCTTCATCAATAAACACCGCCGCCACACAACGCTTCGACAACAACAGCGGCTGGACCGGAACCCTCGCCGCAGGAGCCGGAGTCTATTCAACAACTGGCACCACCGCCGAGGGCCTTATCAACAAAACCCCCTGCTCCGCCCTTGCCGTGAAACCTGCCGACTTCCACTTCTCACTCCACTAATCCTCGCAACAGCCAGCCGTCGCTTACTCCCTTAGAGCTTCAATACCTCCCCTTCGTTCAAGTCGACTCGCTCCGGTCGCCCTTTGTGCATGTAGACCACTTTGCTGTGATCCAACCCCAGTAAATCCAGCACCGTGGCATGCAGGTCATGCACGTGCAGTCTGTCCTCGGTCGCATGCAACCCCAGCTCATCCGTTGCCCCAATCGTTTGTCCGCCCTTCACCCCACCACCCGCCATCCACATCGTAAATCCGGTCGGATTGTGATCCCGACCATCGCCCTTCTCACTCATCGGCGTCCGCCCAAATTCTCCGCCCCAAATAACAAGCGTCTCATCCAGCAAACCCCGCTGTTTTAAATCCTGAATCAATCCTACAATCGGCTGATCCACATTCCCGCACAGGCGACTATGATTCTTCTCCATCCCGCTGTGGCTGTCCCACTTGCTCCCCGCCCCGTGATACAACTGCACAAAACGCACCCCGCGCTCCACCAGCCGCCGCGCCATGAGACACTGCCGCCCGAAGACCCGCGTGTGATCCTGATCCAAGCCATACATCGACTTCATCCCCTCTGACTCGCTCTCCAAATCAATCGCCTCCGGCGCCTCCGCCTGCATCCGATACGCCAATTCGTAACTCTGAATCCGCGCCTCCAGTTCCGTATTCGATTGCCGCCCGCGCAAGTGCCCCTGATTCAATTGGTCCAGAAATGCCAGCTTCCCACTCTGCCGCTCCCCCGTAATCCCCTTCGGTAAATTTAAGTTCGCCACCGGCTCGGTTCCCGACTCAAAAAGCGTCCCCTGATAACTCGCCGGCATAAACCCCGAGCCCCAACACCGCGTCCCGTTTACCACCATCGCGTTGCTGTCCTTGATCACCACGAAGGCCGGTAAGTTCTCACTCACCGATCCCATCCCGTAGTTCACCCACGCCCCGAGCGACGGCCGACCACCGAACACCGATCCCGTATTCATTTGCGCCACCCCACCCGCATGATTGATCCCATCCGAAACACACGACCGGATCACGCACAAATCATCCGCAATCGCCGAATGCTTCGGTAGCCAATCCGAAATCCACAATCCGCTTTTGCCGTGCTGCTTCCACTCCCGCTTCGATCCTAGCAAAGGCGATCCCGCTTCCCCCATCGCCGTCACGGGTCGCTCAAAGCTCTCCGGCAGCGGCTTTCCCGCCAACTTATTGAGCAGCGGCTTCGGATCAAAAAGATCCAAATGACTCGGCCCACCCTCCATGAACAAAAAGATGACATTCTTCGCCTTCCCAAAATGATGCGGAATCTTATCAACTACGGGATTTTTAGTCCCAAGGTCGGCGCCATACAACCTCTGCCCCGTCAGCGCCGAAAGAACCACGCCACCAAAGCCCGCACCCGCATTCATCAGGAAATCACGACGCGATTGAGGCAGAACAATTCGGTGACAGCTCATCGTAAATCAGTGGAGGTAAAGGAATTCGTTCGAACTCAGGAGCGCGTGACAAAAATCTGCAAATGCTTCGCGCGTTGGAGATTTCTTTTTGGGAGCCTTATTGCCACCCAACCAACGGATTTCAGAGGGCGGTTTCGTGATATCGGAAACGACGAGATCAACCAACGGATCATCTACCTTCATTAGATCGCCTTCGCCCAGCACTTCAGGAATCACAGTCAGACGCGCCACCGTGCCATGCCATAAATGCGCCTCGCCATTGCGCCCTCCCACCAAAATATTCTCACCTTTGCTACGAATCACTCCGGAGATATGATGACTGACTTCAACCCTCTGCATCTGCGCCCCCGGCATCGAGAGATCTTTCAGATAAAAGGTCACCTTCCCTTCGCCATTCGGCTGGGGATCCACCGTCACCGCCATGAAGACAGGAATATTCAAGGGCACCTGCAATCCCGATGCCACTACCTCGTATTCCAAATCCCCATCAGGATTATGGCCCACTAATTGCATGATGAAGTTTCGCGGGCTATACCGACTTTTCGCGCTGGTCACCCCCATCGCCCAACCAGAACTTTCTTGATTTCCATTCCACTGCGACACCAGGGTATTGACCCTCGCATCAGCATGAATACCTTCCAATCGGGCCACCGCACTCACCGTGAAATGATCATCTTTCAACTCCACTCCGGGCAACTCGAGTCGCTCCCTGCCACTTCCCGGATTCAGCGAAATCGCTCCTTTGGCACCTTGGGGTAGAAACGGCTCCGCACCCTTGAATAAATCACCCAAGGCAATCAACCCACTCATTTTCGGTATCGTTTCCTTCTCCAAAACTTCTCCGGTCAGCGTCTTCTGCATCGCAAGAAAATCCACTGCAGCTTTCACTTCCGCGTCACTCGCCTCACGTCCCCAAGCGGTTCGATAGGCCTTTGCGACATCCTCAGCGCTGGGATTCTCCTTCCCTCCCAAAATCCGACCCGCCATCGCTCGCGCACGCGCCAAGGGCCACTCACTGTTTGCCAGCAACAACGACTGCGTCGCCGTCGTGGTATTCAACCGCTCCGGCTCCGAAGAAAACCCTGATGGACTATCAAAGCATTGCAAAATCCGATCCGGCGTATTGCGCATCTTCTTCACATAAATCGATCTCACCGGCACTGCACTCGTCTGCGCCGCTCCACCATCGCGATGCCGCAACTCACCCGACACCGCCAGCATTGCATCCCGAATCTGCTCCGCACTCAATCGCTTCGGCGAAAAGCGCCACAACCACTTGTTCTCCGGATCAATCACCTCATGCACGTTGCTCGGCTCAAACCGCGCCGTCTGACGATACGCCGCACTCGTCATGATCAGTCTGTGCATCCGCTTCATCTTCCAACCGCCCTTCACAAATTCACCCGCCAACCAATCGAGTAACTCTGGATGCGACGGCTCCTCACCCAACATCCCAAAGTCATTGGGCGACGCCGCGATCCCCTTTCCAAAATGATGCTGCCAAATCCGGTTCACCATCACACGCGCCGTCGTCGGATGATCCCCCCGCACCAGCCATTCTGCCAGCGCCGACCGACGTCCCGATGTCCCCTCTCTCACTTCAATCTCAGGGACCTCACCGCCCAACAACTCCAAAAACCCGGGAGACACTTCCTCCTCCTTCATCCTCACCACCGCCCCCTCTCGCCCCGTATCTGTGCTCACAAATGCCCTGGGCAGGTCCTCCGGCTTCAAGTTCTCAAAAAAGGCCATCTCCTCCTTCAGCTCTCCATAGCGCTGCAGTTCTGCACTCCCCTTTTTTAGAATCTTCTCTGCGGTCGCCAGAGTCCTCACTTCTCTCTCCGCCTGTCGCTCCACCAGAAACGAAATCTGTCGCTCGTAAGCCGATTTTTCCTCCCACGGCTTCCGAAACATCACCTGCACCTCAGGCGGAAAAGTCTTCACCCGAAACTCGTACGTTTTCCGCGCACCCGCCTCCAGCAACGACTTCATCTCGTCCCGAATCCCCTCCGTCGTCTCGTCCCATGTTCTACTATCTTTCTCGTACTTGGAAATCTCCTCTTCCGTCGCATGATACCGGTCATCCGGCCAATAGACCGATGATAGAAATGCCTGCAGCGCAAAATAGTCCTTCTGCAAAATCGGATCAAACTTGTGATCGTGACACTGCGCGCACCCCACTCCCATTCCCATAAAAACTTCCCCTGTCACATTCGTGATCTCATTGATCATGATCTCCCGCTGCATCTCCGCATTCCGCTGGTTCCACTCGTAAACCCCGTTTCGCAAAAATCCCGTCGCCGCCACCCGCATCGGATCACCCGGCGCGATCTCATCGCCCGCCAACTGCTCCCGCACAAACTCATCGTAGGGTTTGTCCTCGTTGAAGGCCCGAATGACATAGTCTCGATAGCGAAAGGCACTCGACCGAAAATCATCCGCCCGATACCCGTCGCTATCCGCATAGCGCACCACATCAAGCCAATGCTGTCCCCACCGCTCTCCATAGCGCGGACTCGCCAATAATTCCTCAACCAAACCCGCCACCGCCGTATCCTCATCTTCGTCCCAGGCCACGACAAACTTCCGCACCGCTTCCACCGTCGGAGGCAACCCATGCAGGTCAAAGTATGCCCGCCGCACAAACTCGACCGCCGAAGCCCCCGGTGCCATTTTCAACCCAACATCCTCCAACTTCCGCTCCACAAAATAATCCACCGGATGCCCCACACCCTCCGGCACCACCACCGTCTTCACCGGCTGCACCGCCCACCACGCCTTTTGCTCATCCGTAAATTCATGCCCTCCCGCCGCCATCACGACGACAAAACCCAACCAACATTTCAGTAGTCTCTTCACGAACGCCGCATCCGACCACGAATTTCCCCTCTTGGATATCCCAAAAACGTCACTCCTTCCGATTCTTTCCCCTTTCTTCCGCTCCTCAACCCAAACCTCTCAAAATTCGTGTTTAAATCTCAAATCTCATCTTTCCTCCTTCTCTTCACCTCCGCCTTCGCCCAACCCCACGCCATTGAAGGCCTCACCGAACCTTTCTCCATCGTCTTCGACAAAGACAATACCCTCTACGGCGTCGAGTACGAGAATGGCAACCGCGTCTTCCGCCTCAAAGACGACCAACTTACCTTCATCGCCGGCTCCAAATCCCCCGGCGGCAAGAAGCTGGGCGACGTCGCCGCAGGCGATGGCGGTCCCGCTAGCAAAGGCCGCTTCAATGGCATGCACGACCTCACCCTCCACCCCGATGGCCGCCTTTTCATCGCCGACACCTTCAATCGCCGCATCCGCGTCATCGACCTCAACACCGGAAAACTCTCCACCCTCGGCGACGGCAAGCTCACCTTCAAAGAGCCCTACACCGTCGACCTCAGCCCCGATCACCAAAACCTCCTCGTTGCCGACCTCCAACAACCCCCTTTCTCCCCCATCCGATCCGGTCCAAAGGCGGCTTCAAAGCCCTCCCGCCAAAAGCAATTTCCTAGCAGTTCACCGCCTTCAGGAGGTAGCCGGAGGAATCGGCAGCGGTGGTGAACGACTGTCCCTGGTGCGGTCGATTTGACCAGATATGGCCTTGGTCCCCGCCCGCGTCTGAGCCACCTGCGAGTTGGGCGATGTCGGCATCGTTTACGGTCGGAGGGGTCGTTCCAATACTGATCATGCCGGCGAAGGTCGGTCCGATGCAGCACCAGAATAGGAGAATGTTTAATGGTAACTTGAAGCTCATGAAATTGTGATTGGAGACTTCGAGATCATCGCCAGCGTCCAGATCGAGTCAAGCAGGGGCTTCCTTGCTCCCGTTAGGTAGAATCTGGGCCGAGATGGACCTCCGGGAAGACGGGCTCTGCGGCGGGAAGAGGGACGGTTTGGCGAGCCCAAAAAAATTTCAGTCTTGAAGAAGTCCGTAATCCCCAATCATACTGAAACAATCGGAATTTGTCCCTTTACGCCCAACCCCGCCCGAAAGGCAACGGGGGACGCCGGGACCGGAAAAGCAATTCCTCACGCTTCCAAGAGCGCACCATGAAACGATCCATCTTCCTCGCAATTCTCCTTTTGCCAATCTCTCTCTCCGCAGCATCGGTCGAAGGCTACGCAGGCCGTGTCAGCTACGCCCCCGGCGAAAGCGTCACGCTTCATGTCTCCAGCACCGCCCCAAAATTTTCCGCCGAATTCACCCGTCTCGGCGCCGAGCGGATCTCCGTTTGGAAAAAGGACGACATCGTCGGCGCCGCCCATCCGACTCCCAAAAACGCCTCGGCGCATGGCTGCAACTGGCCCTCTGCGATCAGTGTTCCCATCCCCGCAGATTGGAAATCCGGATATTATCACGTCACCCTCAGCGCACCTGAGGCCAAGGACTCTTCCTGCTACTTCGTCCTCCGCGAATCTCCCGACACCGCCGAACCAGCACCCATCCTCCTCGAACTCTCCACCAACACCTACAATGCCTACAACAACTGGGGCGGCTTCAGCCTTTACGCCTATAACGGCCGGAACAAAGTCCAGGGCCACCGCGTCTCTTTCCACCGGCCGCCACGAAGCCTGTTCGGAAACTGGGAACACCATTTCGTCGCCTGGGCCGAGAAGCAGGAAATCCCCCTCGCCTTCGCCGCCAATAGCGATCTCGAATTTCACCCTGACATTCTCAAAAAGCGCCGCCTTGTCATCAGTGTCGGCCACGATGAATACTGGTCCGCGCCCATGCGCGACCACCTCGAGTCCTTCATCGGCGATGGCGGAAATGTCGCCTTCTTCAGCGGCAACACCTGCTGTTGGCAGGTTCGCAGCGAAGACGACGGAAACGCCCTCACCTGTTGGAAGCAGACTTACCAATCCGATCCCGTCTTCGAAGCCGGAAAAAGCCAGGCTCTCCTCTCCTCCCTCTGGAGTCACCACCTCATCGATCGACCCGAAAACACCCTCACGGGAGTCGGCTTCCTCTGGGGAGGCTACCACAAAAGCCACGGTCAACACATGGATGGAAGCGGCGCCTTCACCGCCCACCGCACCAATCACTGGATCTTCAAAGGGACCGATCTCAAACGGGGCGACGCCATCGGCGGCAAGCACACCGTCGTCGGTTACGAATGCGATGGCTGCGAGATTGAGTGGCGGGACAAACTCCCCTTCCCCACCCACCGCGATGGCACCCCAAAGAACTTCAAAATCCTCGCCACCGCCCCCGCCCGCTGGCACCCGGACGATTCCGAATGGTACGAAAAATGGGAGAAGGGCCGCGAAGGAAACGCCGTCCTCGGCATCTACGAAAGGAATGGCACCGTCGTCACCACCGGGACCACCGATTGGGCACACGGGCTTCGCGGAGGCGACCCCGTCGTCGAACGCATCACCAAGAACATCATCGAAAAACTCTCCCGGCCAAAGTGAGACCGCTCTACTTCTTCGCCTTGTTTTCCCTATCGGCCACCGCCCGTGACTTCGATCACGACGGCGCCGACGAGCGTATCGTCACGCGTGAGGGAAAAATCCGTATCGAATCGTTCGAGCCCGAATCAAAAACATGGCAAGACGCCGACTTCCAGCTCCCATCCGAAGTCGCGGCAACCGACTCATTAAAATTTATCGATCTCAATGAGGACGGCTTCGAAGACCTCCTCTTCTCTAACAAAACCCATTTCCACATCGCCCTTTGGTCCACGCAGGTGAAGCCGCACCTCGGCTGGACGAAGGGCTGGTCACAGCTCGTCCGCTCCGGCGAAAGAACCGGCGCTGACAATGAACCGCCCCTCCTCCGCGGTGCCAGGCTTGAGATCAAAGACCGTGTTCTGTTAGTCACCAAACCCGGTGAAAAGGAACTCACCATTCCCCTCGCTCGCCTCCTCGCCTTCGACATCCCTCTCCCAAAATCTCCCGAAGAAGCCCTCAAGACCTTTCAACTTCCCGACGGTTTCCAGATCGAAATCGCCGCCGCCGAACCTGAAATCGTCGATCCCGCCTCCTTCGCATGGGGAGCCGACGGCCGCCTCTGGGTCGTCGAAATGCGCGATTATCCTTCCGGCCTCGCTGGCAAAGGCAGGCCCGGTGGTGTGGTGAAAGTGTTGCAAGATCACGATGCCGACGGCCGCTACGAAACCGCCACCGTCTTCCTTGAGAACATCCCCTGCCCCACCGGCGTCTTTCCTTGGCGAAACGGCGTCCTGATCTCCGCCGCCCCCGAAATCCTCTACGCCGAAGACACGAACGGTGACGGGAAAGCCGATAAAACAGAAGTGTTGTTCAGTGGCTTTTTACCCGGCAACCAACAGCACCGCGTCAATGGATTCGAATGGGGGCTCGACGGCTGGATCCACGCCGCCAACGGTGATAGCGGGGGCCTCGTCAAATCGCAAAAAACCGGAACAACGATCAACATCTCCGGCCGCGATGTTCGCTTTCGACCCGACACCGGGGAGATTGAAACCATCTCCTCCCAATCCCAGTTCGGCCGCCGCCGCGACGATTTTGGGAACTGGTTCGGCAACAACAACCCCACCTGGCTCTGGCATACCGGACTCCCCGAACGCTACCTCCGCCGAAATCCCAAACTCGCCATCAAAAGCCCGAAACGTATCCTCGCCAACTACGGCAACCCCACGCGGGTTTTTCCTGCGAGCAGTCCCGCGCAACGCCCCAACCAACCGTGGTCACTCAATCACGTCACCAGCGCCTGCAGCCCGTCCCCTTATCGCGATGACCTCTTCGGTGTTGAATTTTCCGCGAGCATCTTCATTTCCGAACCCGTCCACAATTGCGTCCATCGCGAAGTATTGGAGGCCGCCGGATCCGGCTTCAAAAGCCACCGCTCCGAAGGCGAACACACCAGCGAATTCCTCGCCTCGACGGACCCATGGTTCCGTCCCACCACCACGCGCACCGGACCCGATGGCGCCCTCTACGTAGCCGATTTTTACCGCTTCGTCATTGAACACCCCGAGTGGATTTCACCCGAAACCCGGGCCCGCCTCGACCTCCGCGCCGGCCAGGACAAAGGTCGTATTTACCGCCTCAGCCCGAAAGGAAAGCCCCGCCGCCCCATCCCCGATCTCTCCAAATTGACATCCCGCCAGCTCGTTGAATCGATCAACAGCCCGAATGGCTGGCAACGCGATACCGCCCAACGCCTTCTGTGGGAGAACGGCCCCGATGGGGAAGCCCTATCCCAATTGGAAACCTTGTTGACTCTTCGTCACCGCCCCCAGGTCCGCGTCCAGGCAGTCGCAACTCTGGGCATGCTCGACAAATTGAGCACCGCCTCGTTGTTGACCGCCCTCACAGACCCACACCCCGGCATCCGCATCGAAGCGCTCCGTCAGTCCGAACCTTTTGCCAAAGTCGAAACCGAAACCCTCTTCGCCGCCGTTTCCTCTCTTGCCGATGACACCGACCCGCGCGTCCGAATGCAGACCGCCTTCACCCTCGGCGAATGGCCCGCCAAAATGTCTCAACCGTTCCTTTTGAAAATCGCCGCCCGCGATGCCGACGACGATTGGATCCGCGCCGCGGTCATGTCTTCCCTCTCTCCTGAAAGCGAACTCTTCGCCTCGTTGAACACTTCCAAAAAAGCAAAAATCCCTGTTCTCGAACTCGACATAAAACCCAGCAATTCCGACCGCGCGAAAGTCATGATTCAGTATGCCGATGTCGCAAAAACGAAAGGTGATTCCGCACGCGGACGCGGCCATTTTCAAACCAACTGCGCGATCTGCCACCGCCTCAAAGGAGAAGGCAAAGAAGTCGGCCCCGACCTCGAAATGGTACGAGGAAAACCCACCGACTGGCTCCTCGGCGCCATCCTCGATCCCGCCGCTGCCATCGAAGCCCGCTACGCCACCCGAACCGTCACCACCCACACGGGCGAAGCCTTCGTCGGAATCATCGCCGCCGAAACCGCCAACAGTTTGACCTTCCGACTCCCCGGAGGCATCGACCACCCCATCCTCCGGGACAACATCAAATCACTTCATCCCGCCGGGCTTTCCCTCATGCCCGCCGGATTCGAAAGCGCCCTCGATGTGCAGGCCATGGCCGATCTTCTCTCCTGGCTCCGCTCTACGCCATCAGAGTAATCCCATCTTCCCAATGCCGAATTCCTCTCTGCAAACGCCCAAAAACCTGGCACTCGCGAGGTAGGTTTGACCGAATCAGAGTTGGCATTACCCACCCCATCAACACTCCTTCCCATATGAATTGAGATGCGGGATGAGAGACTCAATCCTGATTCGTATTCATCGCCCTTTGCAGAATACTGAAGGCATTGGCGGCACGCTCTCTGGCTGCGGGAAGGCTTTCGCGAAGACGTGCCGAAAGAGTGTCCCGATTCGCCCAAGCCTCTTTTGCACGAGCCGCAACAGCTCCTGGTTTAAGGAAATCCTCGAGCGGGATGAGAGCACACGACTCGGTGAGCTCCGGCCCGAGGAGGTCGCTTAGAATTCCCTTCGCCTTGATCGAGTATCCCACCACCATGGTTGGGACCCCGGTCGAAAGACCAGCAATCGCGGCGTGCATCCGCTCCGCGACCAGAAAATCGCACCGCGAAATGATGGCCTTGAACTCCTCTGCACTGAAGTTGCCGCCGGCAAGGCGAACGCCGTCATCATAACCAAGACGCCGTTGGATCTCGGTCGCAAGAACACGGTCATCATTGAGTGGTGAGATCTCCTGCACATGGGGAATGAGAATCACGTTCACCTTGAGGTCGTTTCGGAGCCAGCTCACGATTTCAAGCCACGTGTCGAGGTGGCCGGTCCCGTCGGAGTTTTTCCAATGACAAATGGCCTCACTGGTCGAGAGCGCCACCGTCGGCCGGTCCTCCCGGGCCCGGTGGTGCCGGAAGAGACGCTCCCCTTCCTCCGGGTCGGGCTGCCCGAGCAGGAAGGCAGGATCCGCAACTAGGTGGCAACGGTCCTCCCCAAGTTGCAAATCCCCGGTAACATATTTGTAGGAAGCCGCTTCACGCACCGTGATCGCAGCGGCTTGGCTCGCGATACGCAGGAAAGCGGTTCGATCCTCTTCGTTGGTGAAAGGTCCGATCGACTGGGCGTGCAGGATCACAACCCCCTTTCGCCCCCCTCCGCTCCGGCCCAAAGGCGGCTTCAAGGCCCTCCCGCCAAAAGCAATTTCCTAGCAGTCAGTAAATAAACTAGAATATGACTGCCGAGTTGACATCCTCGCTCCGCGTCGCACCCCATGAACTCCACCCAATTTCGCTCTTCACGGCCTTTCCGCCAAAAGCAAATTCCTAGCAGTCTCTGGTTTTTAATTCTCTGCAGTATTGCACTGATTCTTCCTGCCTCAGCAGATCCCATGCGAGAGGCGATCTCCTCCGGGGATGCCGAGGCCGTTCAGCAGCTCCTTGCTGACGGGGCTGATCCACATTTTGTCGAAGCCGCTCCCGGACACATCACTGTCGCCCCCTCGCCCCAGGGGCGTTATCCGACGATTGGCTTATGTATTCATCACTTCCAACCAGATCTCATTCCACTATTCGTAGATGCCGGGGCCGATCCGGAGGGAGGTACCTGTTGGTGGTACTGTACATCATTTATGCAGAGTGCCGCATTAAGCGGTCAGGTTGAAGCACTGCGGCATCTCATCGTAGCGGGAGCTGATGTAGATCTCAAATCCCCTTTCGGTTTCTTTCTCGGGGGTGTCCCAAGCAACTTGCCTGTTACGCCTCTCACAGCTGCACTGGCAAATCGCCAACTACAGGCAGCACGCTTCCTTCTCGATAATGGAGCCAACCCAGCGGCACAAATCTTCGCGGCTACAGACACTGAATCCATGGATCTCTTGATCGAGTATGGAGCCACCATCAGGGGACTGAGAATTCCCGGGATTTTTCGTTCCCGTTTTAGCCAGGAATTTCTGCAACTTCCATTGGCCTACGGGGCCGTAGTGGATGACACTTCGCTCCTCGACATCCTAACGACGGAATTCAACGTCCTGGATCCAAACGCACGCGAATCACGGGTTGATCCTGACGAACTCGAGTGGTTGCTAAATAATGGAATCAGGGTCGGAGGCACTCTTGAAGACCTGACCACAATTCTTCACTTTGCGATCCAGCGGGGGATGTCCCTGCCAGTCGTTGAAGTGCTGGTGGGGGCGGGGGCCGACCTCCATGCAGTCAATCTGGATGGCGTGACGCCCCTGATGCTGGCACGCGCTCAGGACAGGAACGATGTGGCCGACTACCTGGAGGAACAAGGCGCAACGGAAAGTGACCTCCCCGGCTACGAGCAGGCAATAGTAGACGACAACGTTGCCGCCCTGGCCTCTTATCTGGATCAGGGAATGAGCCCTGATTACCGCCCCCAGGATTGCAGCCAAGGACCGCGGGAGGGCGGACCGCCACCACCGTGGGTAACTAACCCCGACATCGCTCCACCACCGCCTCCACCACCCCCGCTCCTCATCGCCCTTCAGAATAACGCTGTGGAATGCGCCCGGTTACTCGTCAGACATGGGGCCAGTGTGAACCTCCGATACTGCAACACATCGCCTCTCCAGGTGATGCTTGACGAGAACAACCTGTCCGGGGTCCGGTTCCTCCTCGACCACGGGGCCAGCCTCAGCCATCACCTCGATACTCCCCTGCACCTAGCCGCCCGGCATGACATCCTGGACGTAGCCGGGCACATGGCCAGTGCCGACTCGATGGCCGCGCTCAATGCCTTCGGAGCAACCCCGCTCGACGTGGCCACCGGGGAGACCCTCAATCTGCTCCAGCAGCGGCAGGCCCCCGCAGGCCACGGCGTCTCATTCTGGGATGCCATTCGCACCGGAAACCTGGAGCTCGTTAAGGCCTACCAGGAGGACGGACTGGACCTCCAGACAGTCGAACCAGCTTCCGAGGGCAATACCGGGAACCTGACTCCTCTCATCCAGGCCATGGAAAGCAGACAGGTGGAGATCGCGCTCTACCTCATCGGGCACCACGAGAACGTTTTTGCTGAGTCCAACCTGCTAGAGGCCGCGAGGGAGAGCCAACTGAGCGACCTGGTGGAATATTTCCAGACCCTGTTCCGGCTCGACCTCGTCCCCGTACATTACTGGAAGGGATATTTTCAGCTCCATGTCAATTATGCCGGATTCGACGACTCGGGCCGCTACCATCTCGAGAGTTCATCCGACCTGGAGAACTGGAGCGGGATTGAAGCGACTGCTCATTCCTTTCAGGACAGCACCCAGCAGGTTTTCACTATCCAGCTCCCTGACGCGTCACGGCAGTTCTTCCGCCTCCAGAGACTGGAGGAGTGAACGCAGAGCTTGTCTGCCTAGTCCTTGCCTGAAACACGGGCGGCGAATCTTTTCAAGGTGGTCGCGTGTTCCGGTCGACCGGCAAGGTTGGACCACTCGTTGGGGTCAGCCTTGAGATAACCCCCTTTCTCCCCCATGTATTTCGCCCAAATTCGTTCTTCACGGACTTTCCTCTAAAAGCAAATTCCTAGCAATATGGGTTGCGTGCTAGTAACATTCGCGATTGCATGTGGGGCACTTTGAGACTTCTGTTGCTCTTTGAGAAGTCTACTTTTCGCCGTTTTCCCTGGTTTCGATGACGGGTGACCTGATTTGTCCTGCCCTGAGCTTCTTCTCGTATTCGGCCCGGGCGTCGCTGGTATATGGATTTGGCGGGCGCTGATGAGCGGGAAGGTTGCGACGCCTGCTGGCTTCGCCGGGAGGATAATTGGCAGAAAGATAAGTGAGGATTTGATTCTCAATCGCCGGAGGGAACTCCCAGAGTCCTTGTTTTTCCTGCATCCAATCGATCAACCCGGCCCAGGTCTCCCGGGTGCCGCCATAGTTGGTGAAGAGCTTGGGAGAATGGCAGGAGGAACACATCGCACGGACGGTTTGCCAGTTTTCGTCGACGATCATTCCGCTGGCGGGATCGATCTTTTTCGGTGCCGACTTTGAGGCCGCCTCTCGGGTGTCGGCGGGAGATCCATTGATCGAAAGAAGAATTACGACTCCCACGAGAGTAGCTCCGATCCGATTAAAAGTTCCAATTGGATTCATCGTATTTGATTGCGGCTAGACTGCTTGGACTGCGATGCGATGGCAGGCGTTGTTGAGGTAACCTTTTGGATTCCAGCCGGGGAGAATCATGGGTTGCTTTTTCCCGTTTTCGTCAGTCGCCCTCACCCAAACCTCATAGTATCCTTTTTCAGGGAATTCGATATCGTCCTGTTTCCATCGTTGCCAGGCGAATCGATTAGGGGCCTCTTCAAGGGTGGCTTTTTGCCAAGTGCTCCCGAAGTCGATGGAGGTGTGCACTTCCTTCACCGCTAGCTCACCGGCCCAGGCCTGGCCACGGCATAAGAATTTTTTCCCGACGGATGTGGTGCCTCCGGACTTTGGAAAAGTCACCAAGGATTTCACTGGCATGGTTTCGATGATGATCATGTCTTCTGCTGGAACTTTGGTGCCAGGTGCTACGGGATACCTGGGAACTCGATAAGAAGAGCCGGTCATTTTCGCGCCATCGTGAACCTGGTCGCGAACCTCAAGGCGATGAATCCACTTTCCTGAAGTCGAGGCAGGAAAGCCGCCGGTGATGAGGCGAAGCGGGTGGCCGTTCATCCACGGAATGTCTTTGTCATTCATGGCCCAAGCGATGAGTGAATGCTCCTCAAGAGCTTTGGCGATGGGGACACCGCGAGAGATGGGATCTTTCTTTGGATCACCCGAGAGGTGAGTGTCTTTGCCGTAGTAGGCCGTGTAAACGGCTTTGTCGTTCACTCCACAGAACTTTAAAACGTCGCTCATACGAACGCCGGTCCATTTGGGGCAACCAACGGCGCCGGTGGTCCATTGATTCCCGGATGCGGGTGGGCTGAATTCGCTTCGTCCATTTCCGCCGCACTCGATCAGAACCTGTAGATTGACGTTCTTAAATTTCTTCTTCAACTCGGCGATGGTGAACGTTGTTGGTCTGTCGACACCAGGGCCTGATATTTCCAGCGTCCAGGTTGCGGGATCGATGGTGGATTGCTTGGGAGGATGTCCGTTGTTGCGGACGAAGAGCCGGTTGCCTGGAGTGATGGCATCGTCCAGCAAGTGGGGAGGTGTTTCAGCATTGACAGGACGATCGTTGAGGATTGTGAGTCCGTCCTTACCTGCGATAGCGAATGGTTCGGTGGTCTGGGCCAGTACGGCGGGGATCAGGTTCGCGGGGAATTTGTCGCCAAAGATAATTCGCCCCCCCACAGCGGCTGCCATGGCTCCGAGAGCCGAGCGGCTTAGGAAGCCTCTTCGTGAAATGACGGAGTTTCCGGAGTTGTCGCCCCAGATTTGCTCTGCGGCATCATCTCCAAGTTGGTCGTAGAGCTCGTGAATCCCTTTTTCGTC
>Ga0257126_1001453_pt1 | contig 16975 bp, 10 predicted proteins | sample SI060_120mmetaG_FD_190151 | JGI IMG/M metagenome (GOLD analysis project Ga0257126, IMG submission 190151) | Marine microbial communities from Saanich Inlet, British Columbia, Canada - SI060_120m | ecosystem: Environmental > Aquatic > Marine > Inlet | place: Canada: British Columbia | collected... | reverse complement strand
GCTGATGTTGCCTTAAGGGACGAAAGCGATGCTCGGAACTGATTTGAAATACTCAGCTCAAAGGTCAGCTTACCGTTCACGGTATCTTGGACCGCGCCCCGAGACGAGGGTTGCTCGAACAAAATACCCACGGTCCCAAATAAATCAGGGTAGGTTGAACCCTTGCCCATGAAGAAGTCGTCATAGCCTTCCTCAGTGAAAAAACGAACGCCCTCAGCGTCAAAGGCTTCTGCGTGATACTGCCCAATTTTTGCGGTGAGTATCTGGTTGATCGCTGGCGTTAACGGGTTGGTTCGCTCGGGCTTACCGGGCATAAAGAAGAAGTTGCTGTTACTTCCTTGCTCATGGAAGTCGAGTTGCACATTGGGTTTCCACTCGTGAAAGAGCGCAAGTCTTCCTCGGCTCTCTGGATGCTGGTGGGGCAGCCAGTCTCGGTTGAGGTCAAACCAGTAGTAGTTTGTTCGGCCGTTAGGGACGGCCTCGGCATGCTCGCGATCGCGCCCGTCGAGACTGGGGTTCAACCCTCGGTGGCCATTGGTCCAATAAGCAAATCGGTCTAAACCATCGGGGTTCAGCATGGGGTTAAAAATAATAACCACGTCATTAAGTTGTGCCAGCAGCGCTTGGTCTTGAGCGGCATTAAGATAGTAAGCCACCAGCGGTGTGGCGTTGGCACCGCTGGGCTCATTGCCGTGGATGCTGTACATCATGTGGAGCACGGCGGGTTGGTCTTCAAGCGACACCTTAGCATTTGGGTCGATAATCGATGCACGTGCGGCTTTTATCTGGGCCAGGCGAGCCAGGTTCTCCGGTGTCGATATCGCGTAGCTGACTAACGGTCGACCCCCGTAAGTCCGAGCGTGCTCGCCCAAGGCCACCATTCGGGGTGACGCCTCTGCGAGCGCCTCAAGGTAGTTCACTATCTCGTAGTGATACCAGTGTCTTTCGCCGACCTTGACCCCCGTAATTTGCTCGGGTGTCGGCAACGCCCTGTTCAGGCTCGGTGTCTCAGCGAGCACGTCATCCAGTGACAGGCTCGCAGCCTGAACCGCTGAGGCGTAAAGGAGTGCAAGAACGAGGAATAAAGGTTTCATGGTCGGACCTATTGCGTCAGTTTTCGGATAATAGCGGTACGGACTCAGAGAGCTCAATTTCTCGCTTCTCTGATGTACAGGTAGGCGTTAATCTCACTGTCAGCACAAAAGAATAACAGCGTCTCAGGAATTGTGGATGTCAAAAAGTAACGGAGTCAGTGTTGGACGAAAAATAGCTTACGGCATCGGGTCCGTGGCGTTTGGCGTCAAAAATAACGGCTTCGATTATTTCTTTCTGATCTTTTACAGTCAGGTCATGGGTGTCAGCGCCTATCTCGTCAGCCTCGCGATCATGATTGCGCTGATAGTCGATGCGCTCAGCGATCCACTCATTGGCTATCTGTCTGACAATACGCGATCTCGGTGGGGTCGGCGCCACCCGTTTATGTACGCCGCCGCCGTTCCTGCGGCCATCGCATATTACTTTGTTTGGAATCCACCCGCCGGTTTGGAAGGCGACGCACTTTTTCCTTATATCGTCACCATCGCGGTTTTAGTGCGGACCTTGATCACAGTCTATGAGATTCCAAGTTCGTCACTCGTTGCTGAAATGACCGACGACTATGATGAACGAACCAGCATGCTGAGCTATCGCTACTTCTTTGGTTGGACAGGCGGCACTTTGATGGGCGCGTTCGCAACGATTTTTGTTTTGGTGCCCACGGCGTCAATCAGTAACGGCATGTTCAATGTAGAGGGTCACGGCCAGGTGGGTACTATCGCTGCTACCGTCATCTTTCTCGCCATTATGGCGTCTGCACTGGGAACGCATAAGATGATTCCTGAGCTGAAACAGCCGCCGCCCCCTCGCGCATTCAGCCTCAGACTTATTTACCGGGAGGTCTTCGAGACGCTGGCGAGCAAGTCGTTCCTCGCGCTATTTCTGGCCGCCCTATTTGGCGCTATTGCTACAGGCGTTGCCGCAACGCTTAGCTACTACTTTTCAACGTTTTTTTGGGGCTTTTCCACCGAACAGATCGGTCTGATCTCGCTCAGCGTTGTGATTTCCGCCATGTTAGCGTTCATGATCTCACCTGCTATTTCGCGACGACTCGGTAAGAAGCGTGGTGCTATTACTGTGGGTTTGCTGGCATTTACCGTCTCACCAGCGCCTATTCTTCTGCGCTTGACGGGACTCATGCCGGACAACTCTGATCCGATGCTGTTTCCGCTGATCTTAATGATCACAGTGGTCGATGTCGCACTGATCATCAGTTACCAAACCCTCTCTACAGCAATGATTGCAGACCTTGTAGAAGAGGCTGAGATCAAAACAAAGCGTCGCAATGAGGGCGTGTTTTTTGCGTCGGTGACGTTTGTCCGCAAGGTGACTCAAGGGATTGGTGCGGCGGTTGCCGGTGTCCTCCTGACGGTGAGTCAGTTTCCTGTGGGAGTGGCGCCGTCGGACGTGCCCGACACAGTCTTAGCTGATTTTGGTTGGCTGTACGTCCCCGTTATTTTCACGCTCTGGATGTTGATGATTGCGTGCCTGTCCCTCTACTCGGTTGACAGGGCAAAGCATGAAGCTAATGTGGCAACGCTTGCCGGTGATACAGAGCGCTGAGCCGGCAAAGGCGCCTTGGGCTGCCCATAGGCGGAGCCGGCGTTGTGCCACCGCTGGGAGTGCATGTCATCACTGTTCTTCTGTGTAGGAGAAATAGGCAAAATCGGCAGTGGCAGCCTGTCCGGACAGATCGTGGGCGGCCAGTCCCACAAAGGTTCCGGTAAATTGTTCGCCCGATACCCGCCCCGCTTGATCCGTTAAACAGGTCATATCCAAGCGTATCGGCAGTTTTATCCACTGCGCCTCGTTGGTTTCCTTGTAAAAGACCTCAGCGTATGACGCTTTAATTTCACAGCGCAAAAAGGTCGTCTCTGTGGTGAGCGAAATGCATTCAGAGCCCAGCGGGTAGTCATTGAGCAAGTGCTCATCCGCAAGGCAGCTGACCACGCTGAGTACTCGTCCTACGTCCGGGTCATGGGTGACATGTACGTAATGAAATTTTGTGGAGTTGTAGTAAATCATGAGCCCAGCGAGCGACTGAAAATGGCGAGGCGTAAATTCAAGACAAGTCTCTACGGCACAGTTCCAGTCGGTCATTCGGGTCGCGATCAGCGATTGTTTGAATACACTGCCGGGTGATTCACGACCCGTTATTCGCAGAAACCCGGGTCTTGCTGTTAACGAACACCAACTGTTTGACTCGCTGTCGCGGAGCCACTGGTAGTTATTGGACAGTGTTTGAGTATCAAAAGCGTCGCGGAACGCGCGTGCCCGAGCGGGTGCAGCAGTTTGCTCATTTGCATTTGGAAAACACAGTGGCGGGCGTGTTTCACCATTGGGTTGTCTAATCCATTGATCGTCGGTGATCACCACGTTTGCCAAGCCTGACTCGCGTCCCATGGGACTGTGTTGGAGTGCGTTTGTTCGGCGACTGCACAAAAAGGACATGGCGTAATCGTCATCGCCCAGGTGAACCAGTGAACCGTGGCCACTGCGCTGCAGTGGCCACTGGGTGTGGGCGCGTGACGTCATAACGGGACCCTGAGGATCGAACACATAGGGTCCATCAATCGATCGACTGCGCGCTACAGAAATTGCATGGCCGTATCCTGTGCCGCCCTCAGCGACAATAAGGTAGTAGTAATCGCCAAGCCGATAGAGGTGTGGCCCCTCGACGAGACCGATGTCACTGCCCTGTGAAATCAGTGTCGGCTCCCCCTTTAGTTGCAGGTCAGACCTGTCGAGTTCCTGAAGCACGATGCCGTGGAAAGGCGTGCGATCGGGTCGATGGTCCCAGATCATATTCAGCCACCAGCTTCGACCGTCCGTGTCATGAAAAATGGAGGGATCGAAACCGGAGGAGTTGATGTGTACGGGATCACTCCAGGGACCCGTGATGTGGGGCGACGTGGTCACGTAGTTGTGAGTGTCTTTAAAATGACCGTCGAAGCGTTTTACCACGGTGTAGGCCAGGTAAAAGAGCCCATTGGCAAAGCTCAGACAAGGCGCCCAAACGCCACAGGAATCAGGTACACCGACGATATCGAGCAGGCGCTTTTCATCGAGTGGTCGCGCGACGAGCGCCCACTCAGTGAGGTCGTTGGATCGATGCACCTGAATCCCCGGAAACCACTCAAAGGTGGAGGTCGCCATGTAGTAGACGTCCTCGACCTTGACGAGTGATGGGTCAGGATTGAAACCCCTGAGTACTGGGTTCTGTACCGGGTGGTGGTTGATGTCCTGAGTCACGCGAGCTTCGTTTCAAGACGTTCTAAGGTTTCACCTTTTGTTTCGGGAAGACGCCAAATAAGACCCAAGCCAAGCAGGCCCACGAACGCGAACAGGGCAAACGTTGTAGAGGTACCGAAGGTGTTGAGTTGCCACGGAAACAAAAACTGCACAAGGAAGCTGGCACCGCTGTTAAAGATGGTGGCGACACCAATGGCAATGCCTCTGATTCGATTAGGAAATACCTCGGAAAATAAGACCCACATGACAGGACCCAGTGAGATGGCAAAGGACGCCACGAAGCCCAAGATACCAGCGAGCACGAGGACCGCGTTCACCGAAATCGCTGAGGCAATAATGGCGGACTCATGGTTTCGAGCCACCTGTGGATCGATCTGTGCGGCAACGGCCTCCTTGAAGGCAACGTCACTTTGAAAGACGGTACCCGAGAGTGCCCTCAGATTGTCTTTGCTCTTTGCGTCGATCTCGAGCGCGCTGACAGAGGTTTCTGTGAGTGTGTAGGTCGCTTGTCCAAAGCCGTAACTGACGAGTGACATACTGACAATGATCCCAGCAAGGCCCGCAATCAGAAGTGGTTTCCGCCCTAACCGATCGATGAGCACCATGGCGACGACGGTAAAGAGCACATTGGTCAAGCCAACGACCGTCGCCTGCGCAAAGGCGGCATTAGTGCCCACACCGCTTTGTTCAAAAATGGTCGGTGCATAGAAAAATACGGCATTGATGCCCGTTATCTGCTGGACGATGCCAACGGATATGGCAATAAAGAAGGGGACGCGCAGCGAAGGCGAGACCAGCTCTTTGAGCTTCTTCAACTGCCCCATTGTTTCATCACCAGAGCGTTTTATCGCCTCAAAGGTTACCTCGGCAACCGATGCCTCTTGCAGGGTTGCCAGTAACTGCTGTGCCTCGTCTTCTCTGTTGTTCAACGCAAGCCAGCGCGGCGTCTCGGGGACACGTGTTAAGGCTACCAACCATACCAGTGCGGGCAGGATCTCAAGTCCCAGCATCCAGCGCCAGGTGAGTGTGTCTATGGCCAGTGCGCGAATCCAGTGACTCTCAAGCTGGCTCGCTGACACCAATGCGTAATTAGCAAAGTAGGCGGCACTAAACCCAAGAACGATCGCAAACTGATTAAACGACACGTAAAAGCCGCGCCTCTTTTCCGGCGCAATTTCGGCAATGTACATCGGGGCGATACTGAGCGAGGCGAACGCAAGCCCACCCATGGCACGAGCGAAAACCAAGGTTGGGTAGCTGGGTGCCAAGGCGCTGATGACTGCGGAGACCAAATAAAGTACCCCAAGGCCTAGGAGGACCCGTTTTCGGCCTATGGCATCGGCAATGAAACCTGATAAAACACCCCCAATAAGGCCGCCTATTGTCGGTGCACCAACCACCAGCCCGATCTCTAAGTCAGTGAGCGAAAAGTCGGTACTGATGTAACCCACCACACCGGAAATAACCGAGGCGTCAAAGCCAAAGAGGAATCCACCCACCGCGATTAATGCCGCGAGCCGACCGACGCGGCCTGCATCAAAGGTGTCGTTTTTTGAGCCGTTGCTCATTAAGGCCTCACTTATTGAAAATTGCACCACTGTGCGTTCAGTGTATGTGAGTCTGTCGCTCGAATGCACCTGCGCTTTCGCGCGTGGGCGCTCAGCGGTGTGCGATCAAAACCATGACCTCTCACTTGGAATTTGCTCGTGTACCGCGCTCTGTTTAATCCGTTAGACCAATGACAATGCTTGTGCGTGTCAGGCTGTCTTGTTGCCCGAACGCATGACGTACAAGCAGGCCGCAACGATGATGGCGGCACCCGACCACGTCGAGGCGCCGGGAAATTCGCCAAAAATAAAGAAGCCGATCACTGCTGCCCAAATGAGCTGACTGTAGGTGATCGGCGCCAACCTCGCGGCAGGGGCCCGTGCGTAGGCAAGGGTTGTTAGCGACCAAAAGCTGACGCCAAAAAACGCGGACACCAGGTAGCCACTGAAAAGCGCGGTCGTGGGCTGGCTGTCGACTAAAAAGAAGACGGGAATGACGTAAAGCGCCGGCAATGTGTTGGCAAAGAAAGCGACAGCGATGGGGTTCTCGCTCTGCGATCGAAACCTCAGTAGCACCACGGAAATAGAGTGGCACAGCGAGGCGAGGATCGGCGCAAGATAACCCAGCACAGGTCCCTCTGTTGTGCCTGAAAATAATTGCGTCTCGTTGTTCACAATGAACATGGCGCCCGCGAATCCTGCCACCGTGCCGATAATGACGTCGCGTTTTAACGGCTCTCGCATCAGTAGCCACGCCAGTGGACCGATCATTAATGTACCCGTGAGTCCCAGCGCTGCTGCGGTGGCCAGAGGAATTTGAGTGACCGACCAGAAAAACAAACTGGCCGCACAGATCTGGAAAAAGCCTCGGAACAGATGAAAAGGCACTGATTTCCAGCCGGGTAGTGGGGGTCGAAAGAGTAGCCATAGTGTTGAGACTAAAAGAGCACCCAGTGCGTAGCGCCAAGCGGTAATGACAATAACGCTCTCATAGACCGACAGACCCTTGATCATGGCATTCATGCAGGAGGCAAAAAAAATGGCGGCTGCACCGAGAAAGTACGGCGAGCTGAGCGTTGCATGTATTCGGGACATAACGACCTGAGTGGGCAGGGACGCCTCGCAGTGGACGTCCCGTACTATTAGATTTTGTGTTACTGCGTGTCGTGATCGGTAGCGATAATGCCTGCGAGACGTCGGGCGAGCGACTGTTTTTTTCCAAAGTCGGTTTCGCGCAGAAGTTGAATGCGCTGCGCCTGCGGTGAGCCGGCACCGTGCATTGACTCGGTCAGATACCCGACAGCATTGCGCCCTAAGGTCATGTTTTCGATGAGTCGCAGCATTCGCGTTCGATCTTCAGTACTGACTGAAGACTTGCCCTGCAGGTACTTGTCGAGCTTGGGACCAATAGTCTCGTGCTCGAAGTCGGCCTGTGACGGCAGTGTCACCATGAGTCCGCCCGCTAAGTCTTGTGCAAGGCGCGAGATCTCATAGGGGAAACGGGTCACGTTGTGCTTGCAGATATTGGCAAGAATCGGGTCGTTAATAAACGCCCCGCTCTCGTGCTGCTTGGCTTCGTAAGACGAGGCGATACCCGAGGAGTAAATCGTCTCATTAAGGTGGGTCATCTCGACGAGTTTGTCACGCACGTGGCTTGCGGTTTCCGCCCCATTCATTTCAGCAACACTGGATGCGGCGCCGATCATGACGTCACCAAGCCCTGTTTTACAAACGTAACTGGCGCGGTGGTAGGCGGTGAAACGCGACACCAGTTCTTGAGCAAATTCGTACTCACCGTCCATGAGAACGTGGGCCCAAGGAATGAACACATCATCGAAGATCACGAGTGTTTCTTGACCGCCGTATTGCGCATTGCCCTTGTCAATGTCACCCACTTCAAGCGCACGGGTGTCACAGGACTGCCGCCCGTAAATGTAGGTAAGGCCCGGTGCGGTTGCTGGAATCATGCCAATGACCGCATAGTCTTTGTCTGACTCGAGCATATTCATGGTGGGCATGACGCAGATCCAGTGTGAATTGAGGCCACCGGTCATATGCGCTTTGGCGCCCTTAACGTATAGACCTTTGTCCGTGCGGCGTGTCACGTGCATGAACAGATCGGGGTCAGCCTGGTCGCTGGGACGCTTGCTTCGATCGCCTTTGGGGTCCGTCATTCCGGCGCCGACAATTAAGTTGCGCGCCTGCGCCTTCTTAAGAAAGGCAAGATAACGCTCGTGGTATGCGGTGCCGTGTTTTTTATCGATATCAAATGTAATGGAAAAGAGGACACTCAGCGTGTCGAGGCCGGCACAACGTTGGAAACAGGTGCCCGTGAGTTGCCCCATGCGCCGCTGCATTTTGTTCTTCTGCACAAGGTCTTGAGGCGATTCTGGAATGTGTAGGAATCGATTGATTCTGCGTTCGGTAATCGACGACCAAGCGGTTGCTAGATCGGGTTCATCCTCAGCGAGTTGATACGATGCGGCCATGGCGTTAATTGATGGCCGAACAATGGGGTGGTCGACTGGTTCATCGATACGTTCACCGAGTAAATACACGTCGAGATTTCGCCCTCGGAGACTGTCCACATAGTCGTTCTGACAAGTGAGTTCCCCAAATTGCCGCCACTGATCTTCCGCCGTGGGTTCGCTGTGCTGGCCTTGCGCTACGTTATTCATGATGATGGCTCTAATTATTAGACGCTCAGTTAAAGCAGAAACTGACGGCTGGGGCAACACTATCAGCCCGCCTGTTTTTGTCAGACTCTGCTACATTTGACAGGGTTAGTGCCAATTTAAGAAACAAGACCCAAAGGGGGATTTCATGCCGGCCACAGCGTTCAATGAACGGAGCTTTGATCCCGACGCGTTGCGCGAAAAGTACCGAGAGGAGCGAGACAAGCGGATTCGCTCAGATGGAAATGAGCAGTACACCGGCGTAACCGGAGATTTCTCTCGCTATGTTGATGACCCCTACGTTGATCCCGGCTTTGCGCGCAGTGCTGTGGAGTGCACCGTTGAGGTGCTTATTATTGGCGGGGGTTTTGGCGGTATGTTGGCCGCCGCACGGCTTCGGGATCAGGGCATTAATAACTTAATGATTGTCGAAAAAGGGGGGGGCTTTGGCGGTACTTGGTACTGGAACCGCTATCCCGGTGCATCTTGTGATATCGAGTCGTTGGTGTATTTGCCGTTACTTGAAGAGACCGGATTTATCCCCAAACAGAAATACACCAATGCCAGTGAAACGCTGGAGTACTGTCAGGTCATTGCTGATCAGTACCAACTCCACGACATCGCCCTCATGCAGACGCAGATTTTAAGTACTGACTGGGACGAGGCAGAAGGGCTGTGGAGGGCTCGGACTAACCGAGACGACGTCATAAAGGCGCGTTATGTCATTCATTCAAACGGACCGCTGAACCGACCCAAGTTGCCGGGTATCGCGGGAATAGATCGTTACAAAGGGCATACGTTTCATACCAGTCGCTGGGATTACGATTACACCGGCGGCAATACTTTTGGCGGTCTTGATAAGCTTGCAGACAAGCGCGTGGCGGTTATTGGTACAGGGGCGACGGCCGTACAGTGCGTACCGCACCTCGCCGCCGGTGCCAAAGCGCTCTACGTGTTCCAGCGCACACCCTCATCAATCGATGTTCGTAACAATACCGAGTTGGATCCGACGTGGGTGCAAGCCCAGTCTCCCGGTTGGCACCAAAAACGTCGCACCAATTTTGAGTCGATTCTTGCCGGTATGCCCGTCAAAAAAGACTTAGTGCGTGACGGCTGGACCGAAGCGTTTCGCGACATTTTCGGCGAATTACGGCACTTTCAGCCTTCAAAAGGACGTTTGATGCTTTGGGCCATGGCCTGGCTCGTTACTGGCGCTCGTAAGGAGCGCGGGCTCAAGCAGTACCTCACGGACAAAGCCATGGTGCACATGGGTCTTCAAGAAAAAATGGAGATGGCCGATTTTGCCAAAATGGAAAAAGTTCGAGCGCGAGCCGACAGTCTTGTCGAGAACGCCGAGACTGCTGAGTCCCTCAAGCCCTATTACCGTCAATTTTGTAAACGCCCGTGTTTTCACGATGAGTATTTGCAGTCGTTCAATAAACCTAACGTGACCTTGGTGGATACAGAGGGGGCCGGTGTTGACGCTTTTACTGAGACCGGTCTGACGGTTAACGGAATCGAGTACGACGTCGACTGTGTGGTGTTTGCAACGGGCTTTGAAGTCGGGACCGACTACTCTCAACGCGCGGGTTACTCCATTACGGGTGTCGATGGTCTGACTATTTCTCAGAAGTGGGCGGACGGTATGGCAACGTTTCATGGACTGCACGCCCGAGGCTTTCCCAATGCCTTTTTCTTTGGTCCTCAGCAGTCAGGTTTTACCGCCACATATACCTTTGCACTTGATGAAAACGCGATGCAAACCGCCTACATTTTAAGCGAGCTGCAAAAGCGTGGTGCGAGTCGCGTGGATGCGTCCGAGAAGGCCGAGGCGCTTTGGATTAACACCATTAAGCGGGTAGCGCGACAAACCGAAGAGTTCCAAAAATCATGCACGCCGGGTTACTACAACAACGAAGGTCATGTTGAGTTTGAGTCCCAAAACACGTTTTATGGCGGCGGTCCCATCGAGTTTTTCAATCTCATGGCGAAGTGGCGAAAGGCGGGTGACTTAAAAGGTCTCGAAATCTCATAGCAGTCCACGTTATGGTTTCTCGGTAGGCACACCACATTGGAAAACGCATGAGCTGGAAACCTGAAGTCGATGAAATCAAGAGGCGCCGTGAGCTCGCACTTGCGCAAGGTGGTGTTGACGCCGTCGCTAAACAGCACAGTCAGAACCGCCTAACCATTCGTGAGCGTGTTGATGAGCTCCTCGACGAGGGGACGTTTGAGGAGTTAGGCCCTGTCGCTGGGACGCCTGTCTATAACGAGGCGGGAGAGCTTGTTAGTTACGATCCAGCCAACTTCATTCTGGGCTTTGGCAAAGTGAATGGCCGCCGCGTCATTGTAGGCGGCGAGGATTTTACGATGCGCGGTGGCTCGCCCTCACCTGCGGGTCTTCGAAAAAGTGTTTACGCTGAGGATCTTGCCGTTCAGTACAAAGTGCCCTTGGTTCGCTTGCACGAGGGTTCGGGTGGCAGTGTCGGGGGTACTGGAGGTAAAGGTTCCAGCCTTCCGGGCCCTGTTAACGCGCCGTCGCGTTTTCGCTCAGTAGCGCAGGCGATGGCAACCGTACCGGTGGCGACCGCGGCGATGGGCGCTGTGGCGGGGCTTCCGGCAGGCAGACTTGTTGCTTCGCACTTCTCAGTGATGTCCAAGAGCACTGCCCAAATCATTACTGCGGGTCCCGCGGTTGTTGAGCGTGCCATGGGTGAAAAAAAGACCAAAGACGAGTTAGGCGGCTGGAAAGTCCACACCAAAAACGGCACCGTCGACAACGGTGCGGACGACGAGCGCGCCTGTATCGAGGAGATAAAGCGTTTCCTCTCCTACATGCCCGATCATATCAACCAGTTAGCGCCCGTTCTGGCGTGCGATGACCCGATCGATCGGTGTGATGCGTCACTGCTTGACGTCGTGCCGCGTGACCGCCGTGTCGCATTTGAGATGCGCAAGGTCATTAAGGCGGTATTTGATGAGGACAGCTTTTTTGAGATGGGAAAAGGCTACGGCCGCTCTCAAATTACCGGTCTCGCACGCCTCAACGGGCAAACGGTGGGGGTCTGGGGCAACGACTGTAAGTTTCTCGCAGGCTCGATGACCGCTGACGGTGCACACAAAGCCCGTCGATTCATGGAACTTTGTGAGGCGTTTACACTGCCCATCGTCACGCTGGTCGATGAGCCGGGGTTTATGATTGGGAGTCAAGCAGAGAAGGAGGCGACCATCAGGCATGGGACATCAGCGGTGCTCACCGCGGCGATGACCACGGTTCCCTGGGCGGCCGTGATGGTTCGCCGGTCGTTCGGTGTCGCGCAGGCGGCGCACTACGGTCCCGAGGCGTATGTGCTGGCATGGCCTTCAGCCGAGAGTGGTCCTTTGCCTGTCGAGGGGGGTGTTGCGGTGGCCTTTCGACGTGAAATCGAGGCGGCGCCAGACCCTGATGCCAAGCGACGCGAGCTTGAGGAGATGCTGGCGGCTAAACAGTCGCCATTCCCACGTGCTGAGGCGCTGTCGGTGCACGACCTGATTGATCCGCGTGAGACGCGGCCTGAACTCTGTAAATGGTTGGCTCGTGTCCAGCCCTTGCTACCTGATTTACTGGGCCCATCGGCCTTCGCCATTAGACCTTGATACTGGGAGATACGTTGATGACAAAGATCGAACTGGAAACGGGTGGTTCAGTCTGGAAGCTTCTGGTTGCAGAGGGCGACATCGTTGAGGAAGGTCAGACCTTATTTATTCTTGAGGTCATGAAGATGGAGGTGCCTTACGAGGCACCTCAGTCGGGAACGGTTACCACATTGCACATTGCCGAGGGGGACTCGGTAGCTGAGGACGATGTCGCTTTAGAAATTGGTTAGGTTATTCCTCGTAGCTCAGACCCCAGCCATAAGGGAACAGCGGATTAGCCGTATCATCGGGTACGTCTTCCAGCTGGGCTTCCACTTCAGCCATCGACGAGGGCAGCTCGAAAGGCAACTTCGCACTTGGATTGTGCTTGCCGAACACGACATCCAACATGGCTTCATCTGATACCCCAAAGGTTCCTACCAGCGCGCCACTCATGTTTTTAAGCTCGGTCAGGACAGCGGGCCGGTTGAGGTCAACCAAGGTCACCAGCTGACTGACATCGCTGTAGGCCGCGGCCTTGGCAAGAATCTCATCGCTAAACGCCAAATTGGTATCGGGAAAGCGTGTGGCCATCATCTGATCGAAGGTGCTGTCGGTGCCGGCCGGTTGGTTGCCATTAAAGACGGTGTTGAGGAATAGCAATACCACGTCGGCCTGCTCGGGCGTATCGACAACCGTTCCGAATTTGGCTGCGACACTGGGCTCTAGGCCATCGACGAAGATCCGGGTCTCAGCGGCTAACGGTAGCGCGCTACTACCGTTGTCGAGCAAGACCACAGCGTTTCGCTGCGCAGTCATACCGAGTGCGACGTAATGGGGCAGGTTCACTGCGTCTTCGACTGCGGTTTCATCGACAAACGGCGACTCGAAAAGCCCTAGATCGAATTTGTTTTTCAAAATCCTGCGAACTGACTCATCGATGCGTGCTTCGTTGATGACGCCTTGATTCACCAAATCCACGATGTATTCGGGCTCGCTCTCCCCGCCGTATTGATCAACCCCAGCCTCGATCGACTTTAGATAACGTTCTTCCACGGTGAGTGGCTCAACGCCCCATATGCGACCAGTAATAACGCCCCAGTCGGTACAGATGACACCCTCAAACCCGAGTTTATCGCGGAGGAGGTCGGTCAAAATATAGCGATTGAATGCCATGGCGACGTCCTCATCGGTTTGTCCGGTGGGAATGCCGTAATAGGGCATAACGACACGCATGTCGTTCTCAATGGCGGCGATAAAGGGGGCGAGGTGATAGTCAAAGTTGTGACCTGGGTAGACCTGACTTTCGCCCGATTTGAGGTGTGGGTCTAGACCATCCAACTGAGGGCCGCCGCCCGGGAAATGCTTGACCATGGTCATGACGCTTTGATTGCCCAGGCTCTCTCCCTGAAAGCCCTTCATATAAGCAATGGTCATTTCGGCTGACAGTTCTGCATTTGAGCCAAAGGTGCCAAAGTTTCTCGCCCAGCGGGGTTCAGTTGCCATGTCGCTCATGGGGTGGAGTGCTGTTGTAAAACCCATTGCGCGGTACTCAGCGGCCGCAATTTCCCCAAAGGTCTCCAGCATGCTGGCATCTCGACCCGCTGCGAACCCCAGTTGAGATGGCCATTTTGAAACGCCGTCCAATGTGAACGAGGCGATCCCGCCGCCCCTTGGGACTTCGTGAACCGGGTCGCTACTGATAGAGAGCGGAATACCGAGACGCGTCCTTTCCGCAATTTGCTGCAATTCGTTGAGTCGCTTGGCAATGTTTGCAGGGCTGGCACCGCCATAGAAATTAAAGTGAGTCAGTGATTTGTGTGTGATGAGTTCCTCGATGGCCGTACCCGCATTCATCGCTTCAAGAAAGACTCGGAACAGGGGGTCGGGTTCAATCAGCACGGGCGGGTGAAACATTTGACCGACTTTTTCGTCGAGGGTCATTTGACTCAGGAGATCCTCTACCCGATCGGCCGTAGCGATGCGGTAGTCCTCATAGGGATCAAGAGAGCCGTTACGGTTTAAGTCGCGGAAGTCTTCTCCGTCCATGTTGATGGGCGCGGCAACGGATGATTGGGCAAACGATGCCTTCATTTTGCTGATGGGCTTTAAGAAAAGGTTGGTCGCGTAAAGGGCTGTCATGACGACAGCCGTGATTATCACGCTAGCGACAAGTTTGATGAGTGTTTTCATACGATGAGTTCCTGCCCCAGTCGACGTGTTCAGTCATGATCTGTTGGGTTAAGGTAAAACGCATGGCCCTAAGCGTCCAATAAAAACCACGGCAGGAGTACGCGGACCATGTTGAACATGAGTGCTAAAGAGTTGGTCGCCAACATGCAGCAGGGCGAACTGTCGTCTGTTGAGGTCACAGAGTTTTACATCGATCGTATAAAACAGCAGAACGATTCGGTTAACGCGGTCATTGCACAGCGGTTTGAGGAGGCGCTCGTTCAGGCGCATCACGCCGATGAGTGTGCGCGTGCCGGCGAACCAATCGGTGCACTCCACGGCCTACCCATGACGATAAAAGACGCCTATGAAGTGACGGGTCTGACCTGTGAGGTTGGGCACCTACCGTATCAAGGGCGTGTCTCAACCCACGATGCTGTTGTGGTCGAGCGTCTTCGTGCCGCCGGCGCTATTATTTTAGGAAAAACCAACACGCCGCTTCAATGTGCAGACCTGCAAACCTATAACGCGATTCACGGCACAACGAACAATCCGTACAATTTAGCGCATACGCCCGGAGGTTCTTCTGGCGGCGCGGCCGCCGCACTGGCGGCAGGAATGACACCGCTGGAGTTTGGCAGCGACATTGGAGGGTCTATCCGAACGCCGGCGCATTTTTGCGGCGTCTTTGGACATAAACCCACCTTCGATGTGATCCCTCAGCGAGGGCATGTGCCGCCAGCACACGGCGCCCTAACCGCATCGGCGCTGAGTGTCATGGGCCCTTTGGCGCGCTGCGTCGACGATCTAGCGCTTGCTTTCGATGTCACCGTGGGGCTCGACGACCAATCGGGTGCGGGTTTGAGACTGAGTTTGCCCCCGGCGAGCGTGAGTAACGTCCGATCGCTGCGCGTGGGGGTATGGCTGCGCGACGACTATTGTCCCATCGACAACGAAACGTGCTTGGGCATTGAAGCGGCGAGTCGGTCGCTTGAGGCACTTGGCGCCACGGTCCATGAAGCCAAACCCAGCTTTGACTTGGCCCGGCACCACGAGACTTATTTAATGCACTTGTCGGCCATTATTGGCGCGGGTTTTAGCGCACAACAAGTGGGTATGATGCAGCAGGTTGTGGATGCGGCACACCGTGATGACAAATCGCCAAATGTCCTGCAGGCGCGCGGCACGTTGTTGCGCCACAGAGACTGGCTTATGTGGAATGAAATTCGTGCACACTTGAGCCAGCAGTGGCGTGCGTTTTTTAATGACTACGATGTATTGATTTGTCCGGTGACACCCACCACCGCCATGCTCCACGATCAGGAAACGAGCTACGCCGCCCGAACGATTAGGGTCAATGGCGAGGTGCGACCCTATTCGGATAATGTGGTTTGGGCGGGTGTGGCGACACTCTGTGGTTTGCCCGCAACGGCTGTTCCAGTGGGTCGGGACAGTAACGGGCTGCCCTTTGGGCTCCAGGTTGTCGGTCCCGAATATGGTGATCACACGACATTGGCGGTTGCGCGAATGCTGGAAGAGGCGGGGTATCGCAGTGCACCTGTGGTGAGCTTCGCCTGATCACCGGAGGGCGCTGGTAATGGCTCGCGACGTCGGTACACTGCGAACAGTCATTAATAAAGAGGTCAATCGGCGGGTCCTTAGGGGGTCGTTCGACTGGAGGAGTACGCAATGAATACGTCGACAAATGACACGCAACAGAGCGTGGGTGGATTTTTAGGGTGGGTTGAGCGAAGCGGTAATAAGCTCCCGGACCCAGTCGTCCTCTTTTTCTGGCTCATCGTCGGTTTAGTGGCGATTTCCATCCTTGCCAGCCTGACCGGTGTCTCCGCGTCCCACCCGACTCAGGTGGACCCAGAGACCGGCGTTAACCGGATTATTGCAGCGACCAGTCTGTTATCAGGCGATAACTTGGCCAAGCTTTGGGTCGATATGCCGAAGACGTTCACCCACTTTCATCCGCTGGGATACGTTTTAGTGGTGATGTTGGGGGCTGGGGTCGCTGAGCGCGCAGGTCTTTTTGGAACAGCAATGCGTGCCGGTGTTCGTGACGTACCCAAGGCGCTACTGACGCCCACAGTTGTGCTGGTGGGAATGCTGGGCAATCTTGCCGCCGATGCGGCCTACGTCGTTCTTATTCCACTGGCGGGGATTATTTTCCATGCAGCCGGACGGCACCCTATTGCCGGGATTGCCGCAGCCTTTGCGGGTGTCTCCGGAGGCTTTTCAGCCAACTTTTTACCCGGACAATTAGACGCACTCTTGTTCGGAATAACCGAGGCCAGCGTCGAGACGGTCTTTGGGGACTTCACTGCCAATATTGCTGGCAACTGGTTTTTCATTGTGGGCATGACGTTTGTTTTTCTTCCCGTTATCTGGGCTGTTACGGACCGTATTATTGAGCCGCGTTTAGGGGTGTTTGACCCTAAGTTGGCGGCAGCAACGGGTGCCGGTGATGATGGTGCTCGTGCACTGACGGCTGCCGAGCGCAAGGGCCTTCGTAACGCAGGGTGGGCGGTGTTGTTTGTGATCGGTCTTTGGACGTTTTTTACGATCGGTCCTGGAACACCGTTGATCGACGAGAGCGCCTCGGCTGAGGCG
>Ga0257126_1001450_pt1 | contig 16983 bp, 18 predicted proteins | sample SI060_120mmetaG_FD_190151 | JGI IMG/M metagenome (GOLD analysis project Ga0257126, IMG submission 190151) | Marine microbial communities from Saanich Inlet, British Columbia, Canada - SI060_120m | ecosystem: Environmental > Aquatic > Marine > Inlet | place: Canada: British Columbia | collected... | reverse complement strand
ATCCATATATAGAATCATCCATATACGGAATCATCTGTAGAATCATCATCTGATTCTGGTTCTTCGCCATAATAGAATAAATCACCAACATCATCGTCACTGTCATTTAGTACAGGGTGATTAAATTGATAATTCATTAATACATTTATGGCATGTGAAATCCCCCATTGATCACTAGCACTTTCATTTGTATTACTAACTGTTTCACTTTCACTTTCCCGCAAATCATAACGACATGTTGGACATGTATGATGACTATGTAGCCAGTTATTTAAAGGATCGCGAGTAAACATATGACCACATGGTAGCGTAGTTACAATATTTCCTTCTTGAAATGGTTCGTAAGTAATGGGACATATTTCTTCAATATTAGCGTGTGTTATAGTAGAAATAGTTGAATTTTTAAGAAGATCAATGTGTTGTGTATTGTTACCATTTTGATGACTTGAATTAGGCATTGTAATATTATACTATATAAATTAAAAAATTTCAATTTTTATGTTTGAATCATATTTTCGTTTGAAACATTAATATTATTAATATACCAGTTAAAGAATATTAATCCTTCAGTATCGTAAGCATACACATACCTACCATTCGTTCCTATTCGCAATGTTCTTGGTACTAGATTACACCTACAAAGAGGACATGTTGTACTTTCATACAACCATTCAACAAACGGACCCCTCGAAAAAGTATGACCACATGTCAATATAATAATAGGATCACCAATCTGAAATGGTTCCATAGATATTGGACATGATTCTCCAATATGGGCGTGGGTTGCTTCTGTTGTATTGGAATTATTTAGTATTCCATTAATGCGAGTATTAATATTAGAATTATCTTGATGAGAAGACATACATTGTAGCATTAATATAATAAAATAATTCAATTTTTTTATCCAACCATTTGATCATATGTATTTATACTTGAAATAGGATGATTCTCGCTAGATGTATTTATATTTGTTCTTAACATTTGTAATTGATTATCATTATCTTCATACATACTGTTTTCAATATACAAATAATCAACTATATAATCTATATATACTTCAAGATTACGAATATTATTAACAATAGATGTTTGTGGAACTAGATTACATCTACAAAGTGGACAAGTAGTGTTTGTTTGTAACCATCTATATAGACTACCTTTTGAAAAAGTATGTGAACATTGTAGAGTAACAAATTCATCTCCAACTTGATATTTTTCAAGAGATATTGGACAAGATTTTTCAATATCAACGTCGGTAGCAGTTGATACTACAGAATTTGATAGAAGAGTATTAATATTATAACCATTGTGACCAATCGACATAATATTAACAATTAAAAATATTAAGATTTTTCAATTTTTTTTTAATCGAATTTGTTTTTAATTTTGGTGTTAATCCTTTCATAACAATATCTATACAGTAATCAGCTTGAGTATAATTATCTGTATCACTAACATTATTATCATAATTATAATAATAATTATATGGGTCAACATAATAAATATTTTTCATTTTAAACTTTATTATATTTGAATCTTTATCAGAAGCAACAAAAATTATTTTAAATTTATCTTTATCTCTATTTTTTAATATTTCTTTTAATCTACTGTTTTTATTAACTCCAGAATTATTAGTAGATAAACAATCCGAAATTATAATAATAAATTTTTTTTTATTTGAATTTTTATGTGATTGAAATATATCTAATAATTTTGTATCAATACTGGTTCTACCAAATGGTATAAAGTTAAGAGAATGACTAAGATGATTTATATTAGAATTATTTAATAAATTATCTCTGTTTAAAAACCAAACATTAACAGATCCTTGATTTAAAATTCTTAAAAATTCAAATAATATAATAATAGTATTTTTATTACAATCCCATTTTGAAAAATGAGAATTATTTTTAATATTCATTGAACTTGAGTCATCGATAAGTAAAGTAAAATCATAATCATCAATTTGACAAAAATTTTCGTCAACTAAAAGGTTTTTTTTAATATTATATTTTTTCATAAATTCAGAAATACTAACACCTTTTATATTATTTCTTTGTTTATATTTTGGTGGTGGGGGAAAGTTATCTCCTTTAGAATAATTATTTGGTGCGTATGGAGCACTCGGTGCACGATAAGCATTTTGTGCCATTAAATATTAAATATAACTATAACTTTAAGATGAGATATATAAAAAAAACATAACTATTATTGTCCAAAAGAATACAAGTTGAAAAATAATATACTTTGAAATATCGTAATAGTAAATATCATCTCTACTAATATCTTTATACATATAATCATATGAACCAAGATAGTATCCTAGTTTATTTTTATAATATTCTTGAACACCAACACCTGAAATAACCGCAATCCTAGTATATCCATTATCAAATGCAATGTTTTCTGCCATTCCCATGAGTGTTTTGCCAACACCTTTATGCTGAATATTATTAAGGTTGGAACTAACAGGATTCATGTTACCATAAACATGTAGTTCTCGAATTAATGCAGTATTATTTAAATCAGGAAAAAGATTAACATCAATTTCTGTTCGATCTTCTTTTGTCTCTCTTCTTGTTCGTGGTTTAATCTGTTTAATCCAACCACTTTTTTCAGAGAGACGAAGACGACAGAAACCATAAATGTATTCCTTATCTTTGCTATCAAAACTGATAAAATATTCTGTTCCACCACAAGATTCATATTCTATAATATTGTATTCACCAGTAGTGAATTTTTCAATTGCTTCCTTCTTATTCTTTGGTTCGCGACAACGAATACAATGACATTTAATCCCTCGTTTATCCATCATCTTGTGAAGAATATCACGACGATTAGTCATATGATTTCCAAGAAGATCATAACTTTCTGGAATATCGCGAACAATTCGATTGTTTCGAACATACATTGGAATTCTGGGTTTAATTTCCATTAAGAGTTCATACAATTGATCAGTATCGTAAGGCAAAATATAATCACCTCTATTTGAAATTTCTGTCCAGTCAGTAACAACAAAAGGATAAATTTTCCACTGTTCAAATTGAAGATCAGGATGAGTAAGCATCATTTCAAACATATCAATATCCTTTTCAAGTGTTGTTCCGTAAAGTTGTGGCATTAGATGACAATCCAATTTAAATCCACAATTCTTACCATTTGTATTTGCACGAATTACATCTTCAAGATAACATCCTCTATTGTTTTTACTAAGAACATACTTGTCTGTATGTTGAATACCCATCTGAATACGAGTAGCATTAATCTTACGAAAAAGAATAATTTCTTCTGCTGTCATATGATCAGGTCGGGTTTCAGGGGTAAGTCCAATAATACGAACAATTGTAGTACGATTAATTTTAATTTCTTCTTCAAGAGACAAAGGAACACGACGAGTATTATTGTCATCGAAAAAAGTATTTGCAGCATAGTAAAGCATCTTACAAAACCATTCACGATATTCAAGCTCGTAACTTGACCATGTACCTCCAAGAATAAAAACTTCTAGCTTGTCAATGTTTAGACCGAGAAGATATAATGCACCACATCTATCCCAAAGTTGTAAATGTGGTTCAAAATTATTCTGATTACCGCGACGAACGGCTGGTTCTTTTTCGAGATATGATCTTGGTTGCTTGACAAAATTATTACCTTCATGTGCTGGTTCATCAGGACAGAAATAACAATTATGTTCACATGTAAGTGTTTTACCGTTAGGTGTTCCAGATGTAAGAACAGTAATTTGTGTAATTCCACTATTTTCTCTAACTGCTTTACCTTTAGTAAACCTTTCAAAATTAGAGTTAATTTCTATCAAATCATTTTGAACCATATAGTTATAAACATAGTTCAACGTGACAACACTTGGATTGATTTTGTAAATTTTTGTTAACTTTCTATGAATCTCTTTCCAACTTTTCTTTGTAAATGAGTTTGATGAAATTTGAATTACTTCATCAAGAAATCTTGTAACAAACATCTTTCCAATTTCAAAATCAATTCCTTTCATGTATGTATTTTTAATTAGATGTGTGGTTTTATGATTTCTACGAGTTTTAGTAACATCTTCAATATCCCTAAGAGGCATTAATAGTTTATATAAATAAAAAATAGAATTTCAATTTTTATCTACTTACGGCAGCATAAAATGTTAACACAAAGTAGTATTATAACTAGTATACTCATAATGATAATGTAAAATACAAATGAAGTTATATCTTGTTCTTTATTCAAATATCCAGTATTATCAACATCATTTATGTAACAAGTAACTGTTTTGTTGATATATTCTATATAGGGTTGATTTGATTCATTTAAATAATCTTCAATAATTCGGTAACCTTCACCATCTCGACATTGATCGTTATGAAATGTACATGATGTTGGTCCGTCATAATAATTATCCCCAAGTTTGATTTCAATATCGGAAATATTTGTATATATACTAATACAAGGAGACCAACTTTCACATCGTCTACCGCAATCACATGTTGACCAAGCATTCCCGCCATTGTCACCATATGGAAGACTAGTAGGATATTCAACTTTATTAATTAAACATTCTTGTTCTATATATTTATTTGATTCAGAATATGGCAAAATATATTGAAAGATGAATATTATAGTAAACATAAAAAGTAAAAGAGCTGTAAGAACATTACAAAAAAAGTTACCTTTACAGCTATTAGGCTTTTCTTGAACTTGTATTTCATAATCATTTGCTTCAATATCAAAAGGCATTAATAATTTATATGAATAAAAATAAATTTTTATAATTTAAATGAATTTAAATGAATCTAAACAAAGTTTAGTAGTCCTTCTGTTACTTTTGTCATACATCTTTGAGCTGTATCATAATAGTAATATGTAAAATTATACATATCATTATGTGAATGTGAAAAAGAGATAATACCGTTACGATCACTATCCATTAGAAATCCTTTTTTAATAACAAGATATTCTATAGCATGATGAACTTCATTATCTGTCTGAAAATATTTATAATTTTCTTCTCGACGAGATACAAATTGACTACCGTTTTTATTTTGATATAACATAATATTATCTGTGCTATGAGTATAGTTAGTTGTTCGTTCAGAAATAGTAAGAGACATTAATAAAGAAAAATGGATAAATATATATTAAATCAATTTTTATTTTGTTGTAAATTTAATTCCAAGATGTATTGTACTTTCTTTATTAATATTATAATCTTCTAATGTTTTAGAATCTATACCTAATGTCTTTGAAGAAAATGATAAGAATTGCAATCTTATCGGTAAACCTTCTTTATCCAAAATTTTTTTTTTAAATTCTAAAACTGTTAAATTTTTTTCAATATCAATAGTAATAGTTTTTCCATTTATTGTTTTAACAAAAATTTGAAACATAATAAATTATAATATTATAAATAATTTGTTTCAAATTTTTTATTAAACAAAAGTATTATTTGGATATTGTGTAAATCCATTCGCGGGAATGAAGGTTGAACCTCCCATATTGAAAAACGAGTTTTGTGGAATATCACCAAAGATGAGCTTGGCATTGCTGTGTGCTGATTCGTATGCTTTCAGTCGGATGTAATTTGGATTACTGAACAATGCATTGTTACCTTTTGCCATTGCTTCAAGGTGATACTGTTCAGCATCTGAAGCCTTCTGCTTTTTTTCAAACTCCATCATATCAACAATCTTCTGTCGCTCAGCCTTAGATTCAATTTCTTTCTTTTGGATTTCCATTTGAATCTTAGTAGTGTCAAGATCCCTTTGCTTTTGCATCATTTCTCGCTGATGTTCAATTTCGAGTCGAATCTTTTCTGTTTCTTTCCGTTGAATTTCTAGTTCCTTTTCCTTTTGTTCGTTTTCAATCGCTTCGAACTTTTCTCGCATCTCTTTATCAAGTCTTGGACGAGCAATCCGAACATTCTTAATTGTAATACAATTATCTAGACCATACGACTTAACATTTTCAACTAGCTTTAGAAGAAGTACTTCATCCAGCTTGTCAAATTCCTTGATTACAATTTCATTTAGAGTATAGTTCTTACAGAATTGAGAAACTTCAGATGGAATGTAATCATAGATGAGTGGCCTATCGTAGTCTACAGTATGCTGACCTATTGTACGAAGCACACAATCATCGGAATGATCTAGTTTGTTCACAACTTCAATGTTGAGATATGCCTTACCACCTTGACTAGATCCGCAAATAACATCGTTTAGATTGTCAGTCTGCCAAGTAGTTTGAACATTATAATTAGAAGTAATAAGAGGCATCATCATGTGAAATCCTGGTTCATTTGTTTCATTGAGCAGTTCTCCACCACGATAGTAAACACATTTATGTCCTTGTAGACATGTGTGAAAACCAAGTATACCATATGAAGATTGAATCAACAGAGAGAGTATCATAGTCATCAGAATCTTTGAATTCATCATTATATAATTAATATATATTGATAAATTAATTTCAATTTTTTTTATAATTCAAATACTTTTAAGACATCGTTAAAATGATTAACTGGTTCAACTTCAAAATTATCTAATAGTCTTGGATTTCTTTGTTTTATTTTAATTAAATCTTCTACATTTTCTCTTGGAATTAATGCTTTTAATACTCCCGCTCTTTTAGCACCAACTAGTTTTTCTTCAAGACCGCCAATTTTAGTAATATTGCCTTGTAAATTAATTTCTCCTGTCATGGCAATTGTATTATTAACAAATTTATTAGTTAGTTGAGAATAAAATACTAGAGTCAAAGCAGCTCCAGCAGAAGGACCATCTTTAGATACTGCTCCATCAGGACAATGAATATGGAAACATTGAGGATTCTCATTCCATTGTTTTAACCATGTATTCTTAATATTATCAGGAATATTAAACCATGCGACAGATAATGCAACTTCAATACTTTCTTTAATAACTTTTTCTAGTGATCCTGTTGCTTTAATTTCTAAAATGTTTCTACCTGGAATTAGTTTAGATTGAATTGGTAAAATACCTCCCATACCTAATGAATTAGCCCATAATCCATTTACTACTCCTACTTGATTATCATCGTGTATATTTTCATTTTCAATCTTATAAAAATTTTCGAGTAATATACTTAATGATTCCCTATTAATATTATATGGATATCTGATTTTTTTATTTGATATTTTTTTATCTGTCAAGTTCATTAAATTTAAATTTCTACAAATATCATAAAGTATTTTTTTTAGTTTTCTAACACCACCTTCATATGTATAATTTGTAATAATATTATGTAAAATATCATTATCGATATTAATATCATTTGTATTTAATCCCATATCGTGTAGAATACTTGGTAGTAAATAATTACTTCCAATATTAAGTTTTTGATCTACTGTTAAATATTTTGTTTCAATATTAGTAATTCTATCCATTAAAATATAGTTAACTCGTGCTGGATCATTAAAAGAAAAGATAAATGTAACTTTTGATAAATCTAAATCTAGATCATGAAAATATTTATCCCTAAACTTGCTATTTTGTGATGAATCAATAAGATGAACTAATAGATTAGTAATTTCTTCTCCTTTCTTTGTTTCACTTATCTTATCTAACTCATCAAAATAAATGATAGGATCCATACATTTAGATTCAATCAACCCTTGAGCAATTCTACCATAGATAGAACCCTCGTAAGTAAAAGAATGACCTTCAAGGAAACTAGCATCAGTAGCACCACCTAATGAAATAAATACGAATGGTTTATTCATTGCTTTTGAAATACCTTCTTTAATTAATGTAGTTTTACCATTTCCTGGAGGTCCCCAAATACCAATCACATTTCCATTACAATTTGGATTTTTAATTTGCTGTGCCATCATTTTAACAATGGAGTCTTTCGCTTCATTATGACCATAAATAGCATTATTCATATCTTTTTGTAAATCTCCAAGAAATTTTTTAATTTGTTTTTTTGTATTTAAATCTTCGATATTAATTCCAATGTATTTTCCGAATGGAATTTTCATTACATTAGCAATCCAATTTTTTTGTTTATTATTATCTCCTAATGAAGAAAAATATCCATCTAAGATTAATTTTTTTGTTTCAATCGAAACTTCTAAATTTATAATCTTAAACAAAATTGGAATTTCAGACGATAGTAAATTATTAATTTCACTAAACCTTTCAATCAGTAATTTTTTTGTGTTTTCATCCTGACTATTAAAATAGTTTAATGTTTTTTCTAAATTAAATTTGGATCCAGATTTTGATTTTTGAATTTCATCTAAAAACATATTATCTAATTTAATTTTTTTATTATTAGAATCATTGTGTTGTCTTTTTCTTTTTCTTGAATTTATTTCTAGTTGAACACTATCATCCTCATCCTCATCCTCATCCTCATCCTCATCCTCATCCTCATTGCTATTACTATCATCGCCATCTATAATAACAACATCAGTTTCATCATCAGATGTTTGATATTCAGATTCACCATCATAGTCAGGATCATTAGTATCATCATAATTATTTAATTCATATGTTAATTCTTGTTTTTTCTTATTTAAAAATCTCATAATATTAAGTCTTTTATTATTAATTCTTTCTTCATTAATAATTTCAATCAAATTTTCCATCATTTCTTTAAGAGCAAGTAAAAGTAAATTTATTTCAATATTGTCAGACTGATTGTCTACAAGTAGAGTAATCTCACCAAAATTTCTTAAAATATTATTAAGATTTTTTGTAATTTCATTATTTGATAATTTATTTTCCTTAAAAAATTCAATTAATATATGTAAACTATTTAATTCTAGTTCCAATAGAATCAGTTTTTCATCTACTTGATAGTAATCATTTTTTTTTATAAATTCAACCCAACGATCAATATTGTTTTTCATTTAATTAATATATATAAAAATCCTTTATATATTTATTTCTAAATTATATTTTCTTAACCTTATTAAAAATGGGAATCGAAAGATTTTTTTCAAGTTTAAGTCGTGATTTTGATATTGTTGAAGATACCAAAATTCCATATAAGAGAGTTGATTGTACTCATTTAATGTTAGATTTTAACAGTATTGTTCATATTACATCAGCACACATGATCGATGATATCAATAAATACTTAACAAAAAAAAATAATTCTACAAGATACAGATACGATAATATAAATGATTTTGAAAATGATTTATTAAAATTAATTCAAAAATATGTTTTAGATTTATTAAAGAATAATTTAGTATCAAATAATATAAATTACTTGTTGATATGTATAGATGGTGTACCAACTATGGCTAAAATTTATGAACAGAAAAAAAGAAGATATATGGGAAGTATCATGGGTGAATTGAGTAAAAAAATGGAAATGCCGTTTAGGTGGTCTAAAAATAATATAAGTCCTGGTACAAATTTTATGAATAAATTAGAAAAAATGTTAGAATCAACAAGTTTTAAAGAAAATGTTTCTAGAGTTTGTAGAAATATAAAAGGATATTTATTATCCGATACAAAATATCAAGGAGAAGGAGAAATGAAAATATTAAATTGTATTAGAAATATTAGTATTAATAATAAAATTTGTGTTTATTCGCCAGATTCTGATATGATAATTTTATTAATGTTAGTCGATCATAATGTAACATTATTAAGATATAATCAGCAAAAATCAACATTAGATGATAAAACTTACAATATATTAAATATTTATAAATTCAAAAATATTTTAATAAATTATTGTAAAAACAGATGTAATTTTAAATTTGATGAAAAAAGATTAGTAAATGATATAATATTTATATTTACTATTTTTGGGGATGATTTTTTACCCAAGCTAGAAACATTTAGAGTTGATAAAGATATTTTTATTATTTTAGATTACTATTTAATAAATTTAATTGATTATGGATATCTTATAGATAAAAAAGATTTATATAGAATTAATACAAAAACATTTTATAATTATATTGAATCATTACAACAAACCGAAGAAATGTTTTTATTAAGAAACTATTTCATAAATAAATATAGCAATTATAATAGAACTGACAAGTCTTTATTTGCCGAAGAAATAAAAAAAATAGAAAAAATTATTAATAATACTAATATAAAAAATATAGAACAAATTAAAAATAATAAGGAATTATTATATTCAATTAAAAAATATTTTAAAAATCATGAATTTTATCTTAATCTTTTAAAAAATTTAGATGGTGGTCAGTTAAGGATTTTTTGTGAAAAGTATAATTTTAAGTATCAAAGAACTTATCACAATTTATTTTTTCACAAACTAGAAATCAATGAATTAATTTTAGTTATAATTTCATTTTATATTATTAATAAAAAGTTTCCAATAATACTAAATAATAAATTTAATAAATATAATTTAAAATTATTACCTTATACATATGAAAGTAGAGATAAACAACACTTATATAAATTAGATAAATTAGATTATAACGAAAAGATTACATATAAAATAGAAAATAAATTAGATGAATATTATAATTTATTGAATCCAAAAGATCAATTTTATCATAAATACTTTAATGAATATAATAAAGAATTAAATAATAATACAATTAACAATTATTATCGAGTTCATTTTGAAGATTATAAAATAGAAAATGTACTAAAAGAATATTTTAGAGGTCTTAATTGGGTTGTTAATTATTATTTTAATAATATTACAGATAACATTTGGTACTATCCATTTGGAAAATCACCATTACTTTATAATATTAAAAACCAATATATGAATTTTGAAAGTACTCTTAGTAAAATTGTTGTAGATAATTTTTCAATGTCTCCATTAGAACAATTATTATTTATAACTCCATTTAAGATAAAAGAAGATGTATTTAACCAATTATCAATTCTTAATAATATTTTAACATTCAATGACTTGCATAAAATTGTTAAATTTATTTTGAATAATGAAGATTATTTTTTTAATCTAACTGAAATTTATAAGAATATATTAAATAATGAAGATAAAATTTTAGATTGTTCAACTTCAATATTTATAAGTAAATGTCATTTGACATTTTTAGAAAAGTATGTTAATATTAAGAATTTTTGTAAGGAATTTAGAAATTATCTTCCATTTGAATATCAAATAAAATTTTATCCAACATTTAATAAATTAATTTGTGTTAATTAAATCATATAAATTATCGCCAACCATTACAATGTTTACAAATATAATGATATTCAGCATAACATCCAGAAGTAGTACATTCTCTTACATATTTATGTTTACAATTATCTTGTAATTTATGTGATAAATCTTTACATTCAAATCTCAAAACTTTAATTTGTCTTTCCAAGTCATAAATTTGATTTTTTTTTTCTTCCATTATCTTTTTAATCATATTAAATTCAAGTGTTTGATTAAATTGGTCTTCAAATAAATTATCCATATAAAATAATTAGATTATTTTTTATACTAATTATTGAATATTTTTTTGTAAAAAATCAAGTTTATTCTTAATTTTAAATTTAATTAAACCATACTTATTAACCAATAAATCTTCTAATTTATCTAAATTAGGATTTTCCAAATTGAAGTTTGTAATTTGATCATTAACTAAATTAGTAGACATAAAGTATTTTTTAATATCATCAAAGTTATCAAAACACGATGTTTTATGTCCTTTTTCATTCAAATATTTTATCATTTTTTCTTTACTTTTAAGATTTTTGTAAATATTATAAATTTCTGGAGCTTTCAAATATTTTATACTATCACAATAATCACAACCTAAGAAAATACAAAATTCAACAAATTGTTCATATGTTAAATCTATTTTATTTAATAATTTTTCTAGATTAATCTTTAATGGTTGTTTTTTATGAGATGTTAAATGCCTGTAAATATCTGGAGAACCAAATGTTAAAATATCCATATCTTCTGTCAAAACACTATCTACAAAACCATTTTTAGACAAGTAAGCACATTGTGAATCAGCTTCTTCAGGAGCTTCAATATATGGTATACCCATACAATTTAAAAGTTCCTTACACTCGTCAAATTGTTTTTTTGAAATAGATACAGTTCTTTTAAAATATTTTATTCTTTCAGATTCTTCTGTTGCTAAATTTAATTTTTTTAATGATTTCATTTTAATATCTTTTCTTATTTTTAATATTTTATCTTTAATTTCTGGAGGTTTACCATCAAATACATATATTGGGATTATACCTTTTCTTAATAAAAATATTGTTTTGTTAAAAAGACCAAGAATATGAGATGTTACATCTCCTTTATTATTTGTTAAATCACTTCCAGAATTTCTAATAGCAATAATAATCTGGTATAATAAAATACTTATATCTATTGCTATCTTTTTTCCTCTAATTTCATCATTGTTAACTTGTTCTATTATATCATTTTGATCTGTTAGAAATTTTAATAAAGATTTTATACCCATTTAGGTTTTATATATTATGATATTATATTTTTATATATATAAATCAATTTTTAATTTTAATAAATAAATTTAAGAAATTAATATTATAATATATTTTTATCAATCTTAATTTTTCTTGTTAGAATCTTTTAGATACTGTATTAGTGGATACTTTTTGTATAGCGAAATTCCATCTGAACATTCATTATTATATTCTGTTTTCACTATTTTAATGCCATCTGTATTTTTATACCTACTATCGTTCCATTTTTTAGAAATGAATAAGATTTTATGAGGGTGGTCCAAATTTAAAAAACGTTGAAGTATAGTTTCATCAAATAAATCTCTATCACACATTTTTATTATACATTTTGTAAATTCATCTAATCTTTTTTTTCTTTCATTCCATTTTTTTTTTGCAGAGGTAAAATCTTTCTCATGAAGAAAATGAATTTCGGAAGTACCTATTTTTCCTATAGGATAGTTAAAATTGCCATACTTACTTTCGTTTATTTGTAATAATTTTTCATTAATATATTTAGTATAATTCTCTAAAAAGTTTATGTAACAAGGTGCAAATAGGAATAAACCAATAAATGGAGTTTTATATTCATGTTTTTCATTAGCGTAATACTGTGTACCATAACAATTATTTGTGATAATTGAAATTACCATTATATAATATATATTATATTTTTATATATATAAATCAATTTTTAATTTTTCTTTACTATTTTAATGAACTTAAAAATATTTTTAGTATTCCTTATATTACTATTAATAATTTTTAAAAATATAAAAAATAAAGAACATATGAATGAAATTAAAAAATTAGAATTTGTCCATATACCAAAAAATGCAGGAACAAGTATAGAAAATTTAGGTAAAAAATTTAATATAAATTGGGGAAGATTTTTAAGTAAATCAGACTATCCTTTATCAGATACACCTTGTGATTATTATCATTGGCATTCTCCATATTTTATAAGAAATAGCAAATATAAATATTTTGCTATATTAAGAAATCCGTATGATAAAATTATTAGTGAATTTTACTATAATGGGGGTAAAAATAAAAATGAAGATAAAAGTGATATTGAAAATTTTTATATATGGTTAGATGATAAATATAATATTTTCAAAAAAAATAAATATTGGAATAATTGTCATATTTTACCTCAGAGTGAATTTATATATTCTAAATCAGGAATGAAAAAAGTAGATCATTTAATCTATATGGATAAAAATTTTATAACTAATCTTGATAATCTTTTTAAAAGATATAACTTAGGGATTGATATAAATGAATTTAAAAAAGATAATAGTAGAAAAAAAACTTTTTCAAAATTAGATTTAAATGAAAAAGCATTCAAACAAATTAACGAAATGTATAATGAAGACTTTAAAAATTTTAATTTTACAAAATTACAATATGGTGTAGAAAACTTTATAAATCAAAATGATTTAGATTTTTATGAAAATTAAATTTCATGAGCAAATTTAATATTATAAAAAATGCTCATTATACTATTAAAATTATTAAATACTTCTTGCTTATTTTCCTCATTTATATTATCTTTCACAGGATTATTTATACATAAATATTTAATTTTAGAATCTAGATTTTCAAAATAATTTTTTTTTAATTTAAATCTACTCATATGCCAATATAAAAGTTCACCTCTGTATTTATACTCAACAGCTTTATCATTTTTTAACATAAAATTTGCTAATGGATAATGTTGTTGTTGACACGGGCAGTGTAAATCATATTCTTTACAGATATCACATCCTAATGTTTTTCTTTCTTTGATTGTTCTTATAAAATTAATATATTTTGAATATTCTTTATGATACAATATCATTTGACTCTTTAAAATATTTATTGGAGCATGTACATAAAATCCACTCATCATAGGTAATCTAATTCCTAATAGATTTTTATCGTTTTTATTCATATTTCTATAATTCGTTTCACTTACTAAAGCTTTACCATCACTAGTAAAAAAATCGGTATAGTTTACCTTTTTTGTAATAAAAAAATCATCATTAAAGTATATAAAATGTTCAGATAAATTTGGTATATAACATAAATATGTTTCAATATAATTTGAATTAGTTATATTTTTATCATTAAATAAATCACTATGGTCTAAAATAGTAATATAACTAGATTCTTTCATCCAAGACGGATATTTTTTTGGATTATTCATTAAAATATAAATATGATTTACCCATGGCATAAACATTTTAATACTTCTAATACTATATTTTATTTCATTAAAATTACTAATCCTAACATTTGTTTCTTCGTTATTTTCACCAGCCCAAGTATATACTACATCAATTGGAAATTTATTATCAATTGTAAATTTTTCTTTGTTTTTGTAATTTACTAAAAATATTACTATTAATAATAAAAATGTAAAAAAAAATATTAATTTTATTGTTTTAATCATATATAATACTTTAGATAATAAATTTCATTATAAAAAAGATTAAAAAAAGTATAAAACTTTTTTCTACATAAATATATATGTTTAGAGTAGTTCATCCCTTTGTTACTACAGTTGATGGTGATACTTATATGGATGCCATTAAAAATTTTGTAAAATTAAATCACAATTTAAATGTATCTGAATTAATTATGACTGATCAAAATAGATATTGGAAAGCAAATATTAATTACAGAGTCAACGATATCAGAAATAGAGTTGGTATTAATGTTACACCTTTATCTGATATGATGGTACCAATGCATTTAAGACAATTAGCAGTACCAACTGCAATGGTTGGAACTGCTAATGTTGTTAGACCAACAAGCCCAATGGTTGTTGCACCAGGTGTTAACCATGGTATGGTTTCTCCAGTTAATGTAACTAATGTTGGAACAGCTGGTGTAGCAACCAGAGTTATGTCCCCAACTTTAGTATCACCCATGGCACCAATAGTTCCAAATGTTTACCGTGATAGCAATGGTAGAGAACAAAGAGTTGTATCATCAGGAACTTTAAGCACTCCTGTTTTTCCAATGGTAATTAATGGTAGAACTATATAATTTTTTTAACAATTAATAAATATATTTAAAATTGAAATAGATATATATATTATATAAACTTTTTAATGTTACCTCCTGAAGTTGAAGAGGGTAATCACGAATACAAGAGATTTTTTAAAAACTTATCAAGAGAAAGAATATCAGAATTATCTACACAAATGAATTGGAGATTAAATGAAGGTAATGGTATCGCATATTATTATTTAGGTGTTGATGATGATGGTAGTATATATGGAAGATTAACTCAAAAGCAAATAAAATATTCAAAAAAAATATTAAATCAAATAGCGAGAGATAATAAATCTGAAATTACAAAAGAAGAAGACAATAAATCATGGTTTAAATTTACAATAAAAAGAAATACTATTACTAAAAAATTAATTGAAAAAAGAATATTACTATTAGGAGATACAAACACATGCAAGTCTACTTTTCTTGCTTACATTATTAAAAATAAAATTGATACAGAAGAAAACAAAGCTAAAAATTTTATTATTTCTAGGAAACACGAATTAGAAACAGGTGTAACATCAGCTATAAATTATCAATATTATTTAACTGATGATATCAAGTATGTTTTTATGGATACACCAGGATTGGATGAATATATTAAAACACAAATGAAAATAATTTTGAGTTTAGACTATGATTTAGTCCTATATTTTCCAAGATTTGATAGTAAAGAATGGAAATACAGAGAACTATTTTATAAATACTTTGATTTTAAAAAAGTTCCAATTTTAGAAATAAATTTAAATACAAAAAGTAATATATTTCCGAATATAAATATAAAAGAGCCTTTAATAAATTCTGAAACAATTAAAAATATAGAACCATATTTAAAAAAAAACATTGGTAAAGAAATATCTAAAGAATTAGAATTTACCGTATTACAAACTATATATTTACAAGATATCGGATGGTTGATATCCGGTTATATTAAAAATGGTATTATTAAACTAAATGATAATCTAATATGGTTTACTGAACAAAGTAACGAAATAAAAGTTAAATCAATTTATGATTCAAAAAATTCTACACCTTTAGAAACAGCAAATATGAATAATACAATTACTATAAGTTGTAGTCTTGATAATTCTATTTTAAAATACGGTTTTATTACAAATAAAAATTTTGAAGTTATTCAAAAAATAAAATTATTTGTAAAGTATGAAAATAAAAAAAATGATAATGATAATTTAATATTATACTGTGAAAATATTAGAATACCAATTGAAAAAAATACTAATTATTGGCAAGTATCAAATAATATAAAAATAAGAACAAATATATTAAATAAATTATGTATATGTTTTAATAATAATTTATCATATTATGGAATTTTTTTAATTAATTAAGTTTTTTAATTGTAAATATTTTTGTTTATATTTAAAATATTTTTGTAAATAATCAATTTAAAATTTGTTATACCAACCCATCCATTTTCATATAATTTATGACAATTTCTACACATAAATTCAACATTGTTTTTATTATAAATTTCTTTTTTTGTTAATAAATGTCTAAATTTTAAATG
>Ga0257126_1001449_pt1 | contig 17006 bp, 15 predicted proteins | sample SI060_120mmetaG_FD_190151 | JGI IMG/M metagenome (GOLD analysis project Ga0257126, IMG submission 190151) | Marine microbial communities from Saanich Inlet, British Columbia, Canada - SI060_120m | ecosystem: Environmental > Aquatic > Marine > Inlet | place: Canada: British Columbia | collected... | reverse complement strand
AAAAATATTTTTAGAAGGTGAAGATAAAAAGAAACTTGAGAACGCAAAAGTTACAACATGTGAGGCGGGTCAAAATGAATGGTTTATAACTAGTGATGAGACAGTTATCGATCAGTCTTCAGGCAATATAAAAGCAAAAGATGCAGTGCTTTCGCTTAGAGGTATCCCAATCATGTACTCACCTTATGTTGACTTTTCAACCACATCTCAAAGAAGGTCTGGCTGGTTACTTCCAACTGCTGGGACAACAACCACTAGCGGGTTTGAGACTTCTATCCCCTACTACTTTAATTTATCACCTACTTATGACGCAACACTTACCAGTCGCTATATGGAAAAAAGGGGGGTACAGTTTGATGGTGAATTTAGATATATGAAAGAAAATTTTGCAGGAACTTCGCAAATTCAATTCTTAAATAAGGATAATGAATCTGATATAGATAATCGATACCTTTTAGACATTAATCATAAGCATGATTTTGGCCATGGGTTTACAGCAAAGATCGAATATGAAAAGGTGAAAAGTGGTGATAATAATTATTTTGCAGATATGTCGACAAGCATTGCTGTTACAAGCCAGGTAAGTTTGAGGCAAACTGCACATTTGGATTATAAAAAGACTGATGATTTATCCGATATCAAAGCTAGCTTAAAGGTGCAAGAATTTCAAAACCTAACTTCCGCATCTCCGTATGAGCTAAAACCGAGTTTAAATCTAAGTTATAAGAAAGATTGGGAGGATGAAGCAGACCAATCACTGTTTTTACAAACAGATGCAAATTTTTCATATGACCAGTTTGATACTGGAAATAATGCTGCAAAAAATATTGCAACTGGGTCAAGAGTTGCCTCAAATCCTAGCGTTTCATTTCCAATGGAGGCTAGTTTTGGATACTTAAAACCAAAGTTGATGGCAAATTTAAGGCACTATGACCTTGATGATGCTCAAACCTCACAAAAGAGTATAGCCGTTCCAACCGTATCGCTTGATTCTGGCTTATACCTTGATCGACCTTTTGAGCTGAGTGGCTACAGTTTTATCCAGACACTTGAACCCAGAGTTTTTTATACATATACGCCTTATGAAGACCAAACTGAGCTTCCGATGTTTGATACCTCTTTGAACGAATTAAATTCAACCACAATTTTCCAAGAAAATCAGTTTTCTGGTCAAGATAGAGTGATGGATACCAATGCAATTACGACAGCTCTTACTACAAGGATTTTAGATGATTCCGGTTATGATTGGGCACTATTAACTATGGCACAAAGATTTTATCTATCTGATAGAAAAGTATTAGATGAACCACAATTTGATGGCTCATCATACAAAGGGGATAAGTCAGATTTCTTAGTAAGTGCTCAAGCAAACCTAACCAAATCATTAAGATTAACCTCTGAATATGAATATAACTTTTCTGAGGATACGACCAATAAATTTACTGCTGCAGGAAGGTTTACACCTGAACCAGGTAAGGTATTTAACGCTTCCTATCGTCAAGTTATAAATCCATCATCGGGTGTTTATGATGTTAAACAATACTTAGTATCTACCCAATGGCCACTAACTTCTGGATGGTCTGCTCTTGCAAGTTATAATTATGATTTATATAAACGACAAGACATTGAGTCAATGATCGGAGCTCAATACGATGCGGGTTGTTGGACTACACAAATGATGTTCCATAGACTTCAACTTGCAACTAATGAAGAATCAACAGACACATTCTTCATAATGCTTGAAATTGGTGATCTTGGATCATTTGGCCAGGGAGATAAGGCAAGCTTATTTGAAAAAATGAATAGGACAGTTCAAGGTAGTTCATTTGCAAGCGATTTACCTGATGAATTCCGCGAGAGAAATTTTTAAAGACATCTATAACCGACTAAATGATCACTAAAGTTATTTTTATTTGCGCACTGACAATCCTACAAAATATTTTTTTGATAAACCCACTTTCAGCTGCTCAAAAATACGTTGAAGTCGACAAGATCGTTGCTATTGTTGAAACACAAACAATTACAAATTCAGAACTAAATAAGAAAAAAGAGAAGATTAGAAAGGCACTTTCTCAACAAGAGGGAGATATGCCCTCTGATAAAAAAATTACAAAATTATCTCTTGATCAACTTATTGTGGAAAAATTAGTATTTGAGTACACATTGATGCAGGGAATAAGTGTCAGTGAAGAACAACTAAATAATGTTATGAATGGTATTGCTAAGTCTAACAATATATCTATCGAAGAGTTAATTAAAGAAATCGAGATGGATGGAACAAGTTACTCCGACTTTAGAGAAGATATTCGCATTCAATTACTTTTTGATCAAGTAAAAAAAAGAATCATTGGGGCAAATTTGAAAATTTCTAAATTTGAAATTGATAACTTTATTGAGCTTCAAAAAGAGAGAACACCTACTAAGTATAATTATTCGCATATATTTATAGAATACATAAAAAATAATGATGTTGATGTTGATGTTGAAAAAACAAAAATAAAATTAACAGAAGTTGTAAATAAACTTAAAGAAAGAAATTTTGATGACGTAGCAATAAACTATTCAGATGGCCCCATGGCTAAAAAAGGAGGACTAATAGGGTCAAAAATAATTGATGAGATTCCAGACATATTTATAGAAAGCCTAAAATCAATGAAAATTGGAGAGATTAGTCAACCAATAAATGGCTCAGGTGGCTTCCATTTAATAAAATTAAATCAAATTGAAGAGTTTGAAATGGAAACCATCGTTGTTAGCCAATCAAAGGCAAAACAAATTTTACTTAAAAAGAATCAAATTGTATCCGAGGATGAAATTAAGAAAAAACTAAATTATATTAGAAACTTAATTATTGAAGGTATGAGTTTTTCTGAAGCTGCTGAAAAATATTCTGAGGATGGCTCTGCTGCAAGTAAGGGAGATTTAGGTTGGCTAAGCCCAGGAGATACTATTCCTGAATTTGAAATAGAAATGGATAATTTAGAATTAAATGAAATTAGCCAGCCAATTAAGACTGCACTTGGATGGCATTTAATCCAGGTTAATGAAAGAAGAGAAAAAGATTTATCATCAGAATCATTGAGACAAAAAGTAAAAGATAGTTTATTAAAGCAAAAGACTGATATCAAATTCAATGATTGGATTAAAACATTGAAAGAGGGTGCTCATATAGAAATATGGCTTTATGAAAACTAATGAAAAAATTACCAAATCTTATTATCACATCAGGTGATCCAGCAGGAATTGGACTAGACCTTTGTGTGATGCTAGCCTTTAAAAAATTTCTTGCAAATATCACAATCATCGGAAATAAAAATGCCATCCTTTCTAGGGCTAAGCTATTGAAAAAAGACATTAAGATTTCAACAAAATTAGGTTCACATTTAGGAAATGGAGAGCTTAAAATAATTAATTTAGATTATAAAAATCCAGTTGTTGCCGGGCAACTTGATAAAAATAATTCCTTACAGCAGCTAAAGGGATTAAAAACCTCAATTGAGCTATGTTTAAGTAAAAAATTTGATGCCTTAATTACGCTTCCAATCCATAAAAAAATTCTTTCATCACAAAAAAATAAATTTTCTGGTCACACAGAATATATTGCCGATGCTTGCAGTTTTAAAGGCAATGAAGTAATGCTTTTATCCAGCAAAAAATTAAATGTAGCTCTTGCTACAACCCATATTTCACTGAAGGATGTTCCAGGCAATGTTTCCCAAAAAAGCTTGTGCAATACTATTTCAACCCTTCATAGTGAACTGAAAAAAAAATTTAAAATCACTTGTCCAAAAATCACAGTGACTGGCTTAAATCCTCATAGTGGAGAAGATGGTGAGTTTGGTGATGAAGAAATAAGAACAATAAGGCCAGCTATTAAGAAAATGCAGAAGTTAGGTATTTCATTAAATGGCCCTATTCCTGCAGATACGGCATTTACACCAAAAATAATGAGAAATACAGACTGTTATCTCGCGATGTATCATGATCAAGGATTAGCTCCCTTTAAAGCTCTCACCTTTGGAAAAGGCGTTAATGTGACACTTGGGTTACCGATCATAAGAACATCTGTAGATCACGGAACTGGATTGGACATTGCTGGCTCAAATAATGTTGATCCTAGTAGTTTTTTTGAATCAATTAAATTAGCGATTAGTTTAGCTAAAAATCAATATTGAAAGCAAAAAAAAAATTTGGTCAAAATTTTTTAGTTGATCGTTATTTCATATCTAAAATCATTAATGAAATTAATCCAAAAGAAGAAAGTACTATCCTAGAAATTGGTCCAGGCAAAGGCGCAATCACGGAACCAATATTAAAGAAAATTAATCATATTTCAGTTGTTGAAATTGACCCTGATATGATAAAAATTTTAAAGCATAAAATTAGCACTAAAAATATATCCATACTAGCCGAGGATGTACTAGGTATAAATGATGAATTCTTTAAAAAATTTAATAAAATTATTGGAAATTTACCGTATTACATAGCGACTGAGATAATATTAAAACTTACAAAAATCTATAGCTCTTCATCCGAATTATACTTTATGGTTCAAAAAGAAGTTGCTGAGAGAATAACTGCTAAACCATCAAACAAATCTTTTGGCCGATTATCGGTAATCCTTCAATATTATTTTGACACTGAACTGTTATTTGAGATACCACCAGAAGCATTCTCCCCACAACCTAAAATTACCTCTGCATTCATAAGATTGATAAGAAAAAAAAGAGTAAACCCAATAGTTATTGATAAAGATAGTTTTGAACAAATTGTTAAAGTAGCTTTTTCCCAAAAAAGAAAAACAATTAAAAACAACTTCAAAAATATATTATTTGATAAAGATTTTTTTAATCTCGAAATATCACCAAAAATTCGATCTGAAGCACTGACCGTAGATCAATTTATAAAATTAGAAAATTATGTCACGCAAAATAATATAAATTTTGATTGCTGATATAATTCAACTGTTTTTTTAGGAGTTAAAAATGAAAATAATATTAATTGGTGCCCCAGGTGCTGGTAAAGGAACACAAGCTTCCTTCTTAACGGAAAAATATAAGATCCCTCAAATATCCACAGGGGATATGCTCCGAGCCGCAGTGAAAGGTAAGACAGATTTAGGATTAAGGGCTGAAGATTATATGAATCAAGGTCAGTTGGTTCCTGATAACCTAATAATTGATTTAGTTAAACTCAGAATTAATGAGGATGACTGCAAAAATGGTTTTCTTCTTGACGGCTTTCCAAGAACAATTCCACAAGCTCAAGCAATGATAGATGCTAGAATCTCCATCGAGTACGTTATAGAAGTCGCTGTTCCAGACGATGAAATCATTAATAGACTCACAGGCAGAAGAATTCACCCTGCATCAGGCAGAATTTATCATATAACTCACAACCCACCAGCAAAAGATGGTATCGATAATTTAACAGGAGAGCCACTCATTATCCGTGATGATGATAAAGAAAGTACAATTATCAAGAGACTCAAAACCTATCATGATCAAACAGAACCACTTGTTAAATTTTATTCAAATTTAGCAGAAAATGATTCATCGAAAACACTTAATTTTATTTCAATTGATGGGGTAGATAAGCCTGATAATATAAATTCAAAAATTGCAAATAATTTAAAATAAAATATGAAAGAAGACTATCCTTTTGAAGAAATAGAAAAAAATATTCAAAGTTATTGGGATATCAATCAATCATTTGAATCATCAGAAAATTCAAATAACAAAAAATACTATGTTTTATCCATGTTCCCTTACCCAAGTGGCAAGCTTCATATGGGTCATGTCAGAAATTATACAATTGGTGACGTAATTTCAAGATTTAAATTAATGAATGGGTTTAATGTTATGCAACCTATGGGATGGGATGCCTTTGGCCTGCCTGCTGAAAATGCTGCGATTCAAAATAATACTGCGCCAGCAAAATGGACGTATCAAAACATCGAACATATGAGAGATCAACTCAAAGAGCTCGGACTAGCCGTTGATTGGCAAAGAGAAATTGCAACATGCTCTGTTGAATACTATAAGTGGGAGCAATGGCTTTTCTTAAAACTTTACAAACAGGATATGATTTATAAAAAAACATCGACTGTAAACTGGGACCCAGTTGACCAAACTGTTTTGGCCAATGAACAAGTAGTTGAAGGTAGAGGATGGAGATCAGGCGCTCTGATTGAAAGAAAAGAGATCCCACAATATTTCATGAGAATTACAAAATACGCAGACGACCTTCTAGATGGCCTTAAAGATTTAGAAGATTGGCCAGACCAAGTCAAAACAATGCAAAAAAATTGGATTGGGAGAAGTGAAGGTTGTGAGATTGATTTTAAACTCATCCATAATGGTGATTCATCAGAAGACCCTTTAAAAGACAAGATTAACAGCATTAAAGTTTATACCACAAGGCCTGATACGTTGATGGGAGCATCATTTTTAGCAATTGCTCCAGAACATAAATTATGTCAAATAATTGATGATGTTAAAGTGCAGTCATTTATCAAAAAGCTAAGTAATAGTGTTTCAGAAGCCGATATAGCTACAGCGGAAAAGGTAGGAATTTTTACTGGCCTATTCGCTTTACATCCCATTTCAAACAAAAAAATACCTATTTGGATAGCAAATTATGTCCTAGCTGGATACGGTGAGGGTGCAATTATGTCTGTCCCTGCCCACGACGAAAGAGATTTTGAGTTTGCAAATAAGTATAAATTAAACATCATACAAGTTATAAAAAATGATTCTGGACTCAATGAATTACCCTATATAGGTAATGGAACATTGATCAATTCAGATGAATTTAATGGGCTTGAGAGCTCGAATGCCCAAGAAATTATTACAAAAAAAATTGAGTCTATAAAGCAAGGTAAGGGGAAAATACAATACCGCATAAGAGACTGGGGTATTTCTAGGCAACGATATTGGGGCTGTCCAATTCCCATGATTTATTGTGAAAAATGTGGAGACGTTCCAGCCGACGAAAAAGATCTTCCCATAGAATTACCAGAAAATATTAAAATTGATGCACAAGGATCGCCTCTAAAAAAACTAAAAGATTTTACAGAATGTAATTGCCCAACCTGTGGTGGAAAAGCGAAAAGAGAAACAGATACGCTGGATACTTTTTTTGAATCTTCTTGGTATTTTGCAAGGTATGCAAGTTTTAATCAATCTGATGCAATGCTTGATAAAAGAGCAAAATATTGGCTGCCAGTTGATTATTATGTGGGTGGGATTGAGCATGCGATCTTGCATCTTCTATACGCACGGTTTTTCAATAGAATTTTATTTGATATGAAATTAGTTGATACTGCCGAGCCATTTAAAAAGTTATTAACGCAAGGGATGGTTCTAAAGGACGGCTCCAAGATGTCAAAATCAAAGGGTAACACTGTTGACCCTAATGAATTGATAAAAAAATATGGTGCTGATACAGCCAGACTATTCATTATGTTTGCTGCCCCAGCAGAACAAAGCTTAGAGTGGTCAGACAAAGGTATCGAGGGCTCTCATCGATTTCTCAAAAAACTTTGGTCATTAACCTTCGTCCACCAAAATAATAATAAAGATTTAGGTAGTATAAGTGAAAAAGAAATAACTAATCTACGTTATAAACTTCACTCAACGATAGAAAAAGTAACGGATGACTTAACTAGACGTAATAGCTTTAATACAGCCATATCTTCAATTATGGAGCTTATTAATACTTATACAAAGTCACTTGATATGAGAACGATATCATTTAAATTAAGGCAAGAAATGTTTGAGAATGTCATATTGATGTTAAATCCATTCGTACCTCATATTTCAAAATCATTATGGGAAGTACTTCATCCTGAAAATTTAATCGAAAAATCGCACTGGCCAAGAGTAGATAAGAATGCTCTATTCCAAGATGAAATTTCAGTTGTGGTTCAGGTAAACGGTAAGTTGAGAGCAGATATGCTAATATCAATTGAAGATTTAGAAAGTGAAATTAAAAATAAAGCACTTTCTCAAGAAAATATAAAAAAGTACACCGATAATAAAGAAATAATAAAAATTATCTATGTTAAAAATAAATTAGTGAATATTGTGGTGAAAAATTAATTATGCAAATTTTTCTTAGAAAATTATCTATCTTCGGGCTGATCTTATTCATAAGCGCATGTGGCTTTCAACTAAGAGGTGATATCCAAGCAAATTTTGATTCTATTTCAATTTCAGGAGGGACATCAGGTTTCAATAAAACTCTCCAACGTAAATTTAGACAGGCTGGAATCACGATAGCAAGCGCTTCTGAAGCAGAAAAAATTGTAGAAATAATAAAAAATAGCTTTACTAAAACAATATTGACATTGACAGGAACAGGTGCGGTAAGTGAATACCAGTTAGATTATGAAGTCACTTATCGATTCAAAAGCAAGGATGGTCCATGGAACCTCCCTGTAACGATTGAAGCTACAAGAACCTATACTTACGATGATTCAGATATTTTAGCTAAAGATGAAGAGGAAAAAAGGCTTGTAACAGGTATGGAAGATCAATTAATTAAAACAATGGCTACCCAAATTTCACTCTCAAAATAAAATGCTAGTAAAATTTGCGCCCACAAATATACTCACTGAACTTAAAGAAAATAAAAAAAATTGTTTGGTCATAGTTGGTAAAGAACCAATACAAATTGGCACTATAAAAGACGACATCAATCAATCTTGTCAAAAAAATTCAATAGATAAAATACTGATAAAAGTTGAAAATGGCATTGATCTAAATCAACTTGATCACACGTTTAATAACCAGTCACTTTTTAGCTCACAAATAATATATGATTTTGAGGTATCCGATGGGATCATCAAAAAAGAAATTAAAGAAAGTATATTAAAAAAAATTGGTGAGCATACAGACAGCTATTTTATTTTCTATTTTAAAAAAGATTTTAAGGAGTTCAAAAAGCAAAATTGGTATGAGATTCTCAAGCACTTAAGTCAAATAATAATTGCTGAGGAGCCTAACACTGAACAAATCACGCAAGCAATAAAAGATAGAGCTCATTTTCGTCAAGTGAAGCTTACAGATGAAGCAAAAAAACTTCTTACCAATTACTCAATGGGCAATCTAATGCAAGCTGAGAATGATATAAAAAAATTAAAATTAATCTATGACAAGCAAGAAGTTGACGAATCAATGCTTTTGAGCCTTATCACTAATGGCTCAAAATATGATGGATTTAATTTTATCGAACATTGTATCAATGGAGACATGAAAAAAACAAATGAGGCAGCCCAATACTTAAAAGAAGAAGGTGTACAGCCCTTAATGATTAATGGCTTATTCGCATGGTTTTTCAAAGCTGTTTCTAGGATTAAGTTATCAAGTAATCAATCGATTAACACAAATGTCTTAATGAAATTAAGAATATTTGGGACTTCTCAGAATTTAGCTTCGCAAACAATTAGATCATTAACTGCCAAACAAGTAGTAGCTTGTTTAAATAAAATTCAGGAGATAGACCAAATAGGAAAGGGTATCAAAATGGGAGACCCTTGGTTAGAAATAAATAGATTTTCAATGGGAATAGCAAAAATGATGAATAGAGGAATAAATTTAAAAAATGGATAAATATATTCAAAATATTGGGGTTAATGCCAGAAATGCGAGCCATAAACTTTCTTATGTAACAACCAATCAAAAGAATGATTTTCTTGAAATTCTAGCAAAGGCTATAAAAGAGAATCAAGAAAATATAATTGAGGCTAATTCTTTAGATCTTTTAGAGGCTAATAAAGGAAATTTTGATGAAGCCTTTATTGATAGGATGACGCTATCTCAATCCAACATTAAAAGTATGTGTAATGGAATAATACAAGTAAAAGACCTTGAAGACCTAATTGGCAAAATTATCAATAGAAAAAAAAGGCCTAGTGGGATTGAGGTCTGTCAAATGAGAGTCCCGATAGGTGTGGTTGGCATGATTTACGAATCAAGACCCAATGTAACAATTGATTCTGCTGCATTAGCTATCAAAGCAGGCAATGCCATTATTTTAAGAGGTGGTAGTGAAACAATTAATTCTAATAAATATTTAGGAAAATTAATTACTGAAGCACTTATTAAGTCGGGATTACCTGAAAAAGCTGTACAAATTATTGAATCTACAGACAGAATCTTAGTTGACAGCCTGATTAAGATGGATGAATTTGTTGATGTCATTATCCCAAGAGGGGGTAAAAGTCTTATCCAGAAGATAACTGATAGCGCAACGATACCTGTGATTAAACATTTAGATGGGAATTGTCATATTTATGTGGATGAATTTGCAAATATTGATAAAGCAGTTTCTATTGTAGACAATTCAAAAACTCAAAGACTAGGAACATGCAATACGCTTGAGTCACTTGTTGTATCATCAGAAATAGCTGAAGAATTTCTTCCTAGAATTTATGAAATATTTGTTCAAAAAAATATCGAAATCCGCGGGTGCAAAAGAACAAAGGATATTATTGGTGAAATAAAACTTGCCTCTGATCAGGATTACTTTGAAGAATATCTTGGTCCGTATATTTCATGTATTGTTGTCGACTCACTTGAGGAAGCAATAAATCATATCAATAAATATTCGTCCAAGCATACTGAAGCAATAATTACAGATAACGAAGCTAATGGGCTTGAATTTATTAGATCGATAGACTCATCCAGTGTCATGATAAATGCCTCAACAAGATTTGCTGATGGTTTTGAATACGGCCTAGGGGCAGAAATTGGTATCTCAACAGATAAGATTCATGCAAGAGGGCCAGTGGGGCTTGAGGGGTTAACATCTCTAAAATATATTGTATTTGGTCAAGGTGAAATTAGATCATAATTTAAAATCGATGCCTCTCGTTGGTTTATTTGGTGGGGCATATGATCCAATTCATAATGGTCACTTAATGATTGCTGATAGCCTGATAAATAAGTTAAAACTAGATGAATTTCTTTTCATACCCACCGGAATATCAGTAACGGATAAGAATTTAACATCTGCAGATCACAGATTAAATATGATCAAACTTGCTCTAACAAGTAGTAAGTTAAATGTGTCCATATATGAAACAGACAATAGCATTAATGCGGAAAAATCATATACCATTGATACGCTAAAATACTTCTTTGAAAAAAATAATGCCATTAATTTTTTTATCATGGGAAGTGATAATTTCTTAAAAATTAATACATGGAAAAACTGGGACAAACTTCTTAATTATGCACATATTGTTTTAGTTGATAGGCAGATTTCAAGCCTTTCTTTTATTAATGATAGTGAAATAAAAGAATTTCTTGAACGACATGAAGAAGAGAATTTTGGCAATTTAACGCTTAAAAGAAACGGTTATATTTATAAACACCAAATAGATTATATTGATATAGCCTCTTCAGAAATAAGAGAAAGAATCCATCAAGGCAAGGATGTGAGCAATGTTATACCGGAGAAAATTAAAAGATATATAGCTGCTAATAATCTCTATAAATCGTTCGGCCAGCTTACATAATTTTTTAAATTTTCAGGTTTTCGGTCTCGGCTGTATGGAATGGTAGCAATAAGGGGCTGCTTTATTCTTTGTTTCAATGAAGAAATATTTGCATCAACCTCCAACATATTATTATCTAAAATATTGGCTACCCACCCAAAAATTTTTTGTCTTCTTTTTAATATTGCTTCTATAGTTAAAAGGCTATGGTTTATACAGCCTAATTTAATGCCTATAACAACAATAATTGGAATATCAAGTTCGTCGACTAAATCTGCTATAGAAGTGCTCTCGCCCAGCGGAACTAAGTATCCCCCTGCTCCCTCAATCAAAAGATAATCTGTCTGACTTTTTAAAGATGCTGCATGCATTTTTATTTTTTTAAAATCTATTTCAATGTTATATTTTTGAGCGGCAATATGTGGGGCTATAGCCTCATCAAATGAATATGTATTAATCTCCCCTACTTTTAATTTTAAGGATGATTCATATTGAAGTAAATTTACATCTTCATTGGAAATTTCGCCCTTTTTTATATCAACGCCTGCAGCAATTGGTTTCATACCTATGACTCTTTTATGATGGAATTTAATGAATTGCATTAAAATACAAGTCACAAAAGTTTTACCTATACCTGTGTCTGTTCCTGTAATAAAAAAAGTATTATTCATGTTTTATTTCGAATGTTTTGAAGTTTTGATTTTTATTCATATTCCAAGCATGTCCATAAATTACCTCATATGTTGCAGGAAGTAGTCCAGACTTTTTGTATTTATCATATTCTGCAGCCATTCTTTTAAAGTAATTTCTACCTCTAAGGCCTTTCTTTTGCAAAGTATTTGAGCTTGTGGCACCTATACTTTTAATATCTACAAATAATTTTTCAACATTACTATAAGTAAGCGTATATTCATCCGAATCTAAAACGGGATCAGAAAAACCATTTGCCACTAACATATCTCCTATTTGATGCATATCGGTAAAGCTATTCACGGTATCATTTTGTGATAGTTTTTTATTGATTGCTGATAATTCAGTTAAAGTTTTAGGACCAAATGTACTAAAAATAAATAGCCCGCCATAGTTTAAAATTTCTTTGATCCCTAAAAATGTTTTATTTAAATCATTACACCATTGGAGAGAACTTGAAGTCCAGACCAAGTCTATTAAATTTTTTTTAATTGGTAAATGCTCCATATCCCCACAAATATATGAGATATTATTCTTACCGAGTAATTTATTTAGCCCTAAAAAGTCTTTTTCTTTTGATTTAGCACGCATCAACATTCTTTCTGAAAAATCGTAATTGATAATATTCTTATTCTTATAGATATTTTTAAAACCTGAATTATTTTCGCCTGTTCCTGAACCTAAATCTAAAATAAAATTTGGTGCTATCTTAATAAGTGATAGACGATCGAACAAATCTAATGAGATTTGTTTTTGTAGAACTGAATAATCATCATATGTCATTGCAGCTCGATTAAATGCTATTCTTTTTATTTTTTTATTGATCATTTTGTAAGAATTTTTTAACTGATTCGATCATTGTTTCCCTATGGCTTATAAATGGCATATGGTTAGCACCTTTTATCTCTTTTAATGTAGCTCCCTTAATTTTTTCATATAGCCAGATAGACGCCTTTGAACTTGTAAGTCTATCCTTATCCCCTGTAATTATTAATGTGGGCTTATCAATTTTTTTTATTTCATTTCTAAGGTCAGTATTTTTTAAAACATTAAGCGCGGACTGCATGCCACTCTTATTGTCATCTCTAATTTCAATAAATGTATTTTTTAAAAATCTCATCACATTTTTCGAATCATTAATATCTTTTGTTTGAATAAGAAAAAATTTCAAAAGGGTATTATTTAAATTTTGCTTTGCTTCTAGTTCAAAATTTAAAAAAAATTGTTTATTAACACCGTATGACCAATCTTTTTTTTCAACAAAACATGGTGTTGTAGACATTAAAATTAATTTTTCAATAATTTCAGGCATTCTAATTGCCATGCTCATGGCAACTTGCCCTCCTAATGACCATCCTAGAATATTGCACTTCTTTATTGGCACATTAGCTTTTATCTCTTTTGCTATGTTATCTAATGTATATGGTGATATAGATGAACTACCACCCATACCAGGAAGATCAATTAAGTAGACTGAAGCAAATAACTTTAATTCATCAACTAAAGTAACCCATATTTCACTATTTACCCCCCAACCATGAATCATTAAAAGAGGCTCTCCCCTCCCTCCTAAAAACTTAATTTTCATTTTTAATTATTTTATTTATGGCTTGAGCTAATTTTTTGATATCCCCTTTCGAATGAAGGGCTGAAATTGAAACTCTCAAGCGTGCACTATCTGTTGGTACAGTCGGTGGCCTAATAGCTGGAACATAGAAACCTAATTCAATAAGAAGGTTAGAAATCTTTATTACCTTCTTGTCATCTCCAATAACTAGTGGCTGAATCGGCGTAATAGAGTCTACTAAAAGGTTTTTTTGATTGATTAGCCTTCTAAATAAATATATATGATCATTTACCTTCCTTCTCAGTGAGTGGTTTTTTTTAATAATGTCAAATGATCTTTTAATGCCATACATAAGTGCAGGTTGCTCAGCTGTTGTATAGATATAAGGTCTAGATTTATTTATAACAAGATCAACAATTTTTTTATTGGCGCATACCAAGGCTCCCGAAACACCTACAGCTTTGCTTAGAGTTAATGTATAGATAATCCTATCTTTTGCAATCTTCTTAATTGAATCTTTTTTTTCATAATGCTCCAATATTCCCTGACCACTTTTTCCCAAAACTCCATAACCATGAGCATCGTCAATATATAAATATGCATCATATTTTTTAGCTAATTTTACTAATTCAGGAATGTTTGCTATGTCGCCATCCATACTAAATACGCCATCAGTAACAATAAACTTCTTCTTTTTTGTTTTATTATTTTTTAGATGATTTTCTAATGCGACCATATCATTATGTGGAAACCGAATAAATTTCCCCCTGCTTAAAATACAAGCATCGTTAAGTGAGGCATGATTAAGTTTATCCGCATAAACAAAAGAATCTTTTTCAGCAATGGTTGTGATTATCCCTAAATTTGCAAGATAGCCAGATGAAAATAATATTGATGATGCGAACCCTATATTATTTTTTGTAATTTTTTCTATATTTTGATGGGCTTCTGTATGACCTGAAACAAGATGGGAGCTACTGCCGCCATTCCCATATTTATTAATCCCCCTAATGATAGCTTTTTTAATTGAGATGTTTTGGGATAAGCCTAAATAATCATTACTTGCAAAATTAATTAACCAACGTCCATTTATTTTAATTTGATTTTTTTTTCTTTCGCTAACGACAATTCTTTTTCTGAAAAGTGATCTTTTTTTTAAATCTTTAAGAGAGGAGTCAATTTCATCCAGCAGAATCATTTATATAGGCTTTATATCTAAACGCTTAAATAATTGCTGATCTTTTTCAACATCTGGGTTTCCCGTCGTTAAAAGCTCCTCACCATAAAAAATTGAGTTGGCTCCTGCAAAAAAAGCTAATGCTTGTATACCATCGCTCATACTCTCTCTTCCCGCAGAGAGCCTCACAAAGCTTTTGGGCATAGAGATTCTTGCAATGGCTATCATCCTGATAAACTCAAAGTGATCAAGCTCAGATGCATTTATCAGAGGGGTACCTTCCACTTTAGTTAATAAATTAATAGGGACGCTCTCAGGGGGAACATTCATATTTGCAAGTTGGTAAATAAGATTAACACGATCTTTTCTTGACTCACCCATACCAACAATACCGCCGCAGCAAACATTAATGTCTGCATCTCTCACCCTACTCAATGTATCAAGTCTATCTTGGTATGTCCTAGTTGTAATTATATCTCCATAATATTCTGGGGAGGTGTCCAAATTATGGTTATAGTAATCTAAGCCTGCATCCTTTAATTTCTCTGCTTGACCATCTTTTAGCATACCTAGAGTTGCACATGTTTCTAAGCCAAGGGACTTAACTTCGGAGATCATCTCTTCAACTAAACCAATATCTTTTTCTTTAGGCCCTCTCCATGCGGCCCCCATACAAAATCTCGAAGCACCTGCGTCCTTAGCCTGTTTTGCTGCCGAAATTACATCCTTTATATTCATAATTGGCTCATTATCAACCGTCGTATCGTACCTTGCCGACTGGGGGCAATAGCCACAATCTTCAGAACAGCCGCCCGTTTTAATTGATAATAAAGTGCTAAGCTGAACCTTATTAGGATTAAAATTATTTCTGTGAACTTGATGGGCTTGGAATAACAAATCATTAAATGGTTGATCAAATAAGCTTTGAATGGCTACTTTTTTCCAAACTTCATTTTGAATTGTTTGTTTAGTTTTTTTGGGACTTATAAATGAAACAGTTTTTTCTTTTATCGCTGATTCTAATTTAGCCATTGTAAATCCTATATACTTTTAATATCCTTATTATAGATGAATTGTTAAGATTTTTTATATTTTTTATTAACAACTGTATAAATTTTAATCATATGTTTAATTTAATTCTTTTTGAGCCAGAAATACCACCAAATACTGGAAATATAATTCGTCTTTGTGCTAACACAGGCTCAAGGCTGCATCTGATAAAGCCATACGCGTTTGACCTAAGTAGTAAAAATTTACGAAGAGCTGGTTTAGATTACATAGACCTCACTAATGTCGTAGAGCACAATTCTATTAGTGACTGCTTTAAGTCTTTATACAAAACAAGGTTTTTTGCTGTGACAACAAAAGCTACAGCTTTATACACAAATTTCAACTACCAGAAGAATGATTCTTTTATATTTGGACCTGAAACAAGAGGTCTGCCTCATGAGATACTAAATACGGATAAAGTTGATAAGAAAATTAGGATTCCGATGGTCAAAAATAATAGAAGCTTAAATCTATCGAATAGTGTGGGGATTGTTGTGTATGAGGCATGGCGCCAATTGAATTTTAAAAATGGAAGTTAAGCTTTGTTACTCTTCCGTGATTGGTCGTTGAATTAAATCTAAAACAGCATCTTTAGCTGACTTTTCATGAAAAAGAACATTATTAACTTCATTGGTGATGGGCATGTCAATATTAAGTAAAGATGCACGATTAGATACCTCTTTGGCTGTATAGACACCTTCAGCAACATGACCTAAGCCATCTAAAATAGATTGTAGTGATTCTCCCTTAGCCAGTCTTAACCCAACTTCACGATTTCTCGAATATTCACCTGTACATGTCAGGACTAAATCACCCATCCCAGTCAACCCTGAGAATGTCTCAGAGTTTGAGCCTACCTGTAAACCAAATCTCTTTATTTCACTAAGCCCTCTTGTAATTAAGGCCGCACGTGCATTATTACCAAAACCCATTCCATCAGAAATCCCAGCGGCAATAGCAATTACATTTTTTAGTGCCCCTCCAACACAAACACCTGCAATATCTGAGCTAATGTAAGA
>Ga0257126_1001448_pt1 | contig 17008 bp, 24 predicted proteins | sample SI060_120mmetaG_FD_190151 | JGI IMG/M metagenome (GOLD analysis project Ga0257126, IMG submission 190151) | Marine microbial communities from Saanich Inlet, British Columbia, Canada - SI060_120m | ecosystem: Environmental > Aquatic > Marine > Inlet | place: Canada: British Columbia | collected... | reverse complement strand
TCTGCGACCCAACCAGCGGATGTAGCATAGACCTGCTTCTTCTGTGCGTCTGTTAAATACTTTGGTTTTGCTTCGTCAGCATCTGATGTACCCCAGAGTGCCATGGCGTATCTCCTTCTTGAGTTTTGTAATTACTTTTTAGCTTCTTGTTTAGCGATAGCCTTTGAGATTGCTCCCCGGCGCTTCTTCAAATATTTATCAGAAGAATCTACGTCGCCATCATTATCGATATCAGCATCGCCTTTTCCAACGGGGTCCATACCATCACCGTCATCAGTCTTCTTAGTGACTTTTGCAAATTTTTCATCCATCTTCTTTTTCTTACTCGAATGAAGATGTGCTTCTGATTTTGTCACTTTAACAGATTCAACTGCTACATTGTTTTCAATACCGTGTTCGAACATGATATCATAATGAGTTACAAAACCTGTGCCGTCTTCCTGTTCTACGATGGTGTGCATTTCAGGAATACATCTTCCAGCACCCCATTCTTCATGAACAACGTGACTTGCACAATCATGTTTCAAAGCCTTTTCAACATTCCCCGAATCCATATCTTTAGCCATCTGAATATTCCTTTATCTTAATTTTTAACTTGTTCTTACCTTTATGAAGACGATGAAACGTTTCTTTAGGTATGAATATTGTATTTGAACTATTTATACTAAATGGTAAGTCGTTGTCGTATTGAAACATCCAACCATCACCTTCAATAACTTCTACAAGTCTATCTGCCTCATCACGGTGCCATTCGAGTTCAGTCGTATCATCGTCGAACTCACGAATCCAAACATCACCTTCTTTTTCATAATCTATATACGGCTTCATATTTTACCACCAGGAACTAGGATTATCTACTTGCATACCAAGCATCTTAGCATATCGTGGTAGACGACACGCCCAATAAGATGGCTTTGTTTTATCGTTTCTTGTATCACATTTATGTCTTGCAGCGAATGACTTTCTAGCAGCAACGTCATTGATCTTAGCTTTAAGACCCGTTGTATCACCCCAAGTAACTTTCTTTACATTGCCTGTAGACGGGTCTTTGACATACACATAGAACTTTTTTGGACCACCACGCTTTGGCTTATTGAGTTCTGGTTCATCTTCTTCGACAAGCGGGCAATCAAGAGGCACATCTTCCCCTTGATAGTCTGCCATCTCACCGAGGTCAGTTTCTAGCACCTGAGCATCAAGAGAAGATACTTTGAGGTTGCCTTCCTTGTAACTCTTTCTTGCTTCACGAAAGAACTCAAAATACGACTCCGAGAGAGGGCGATATACGTTATCGATAAGCGAAACTTTATTCGCCTCCATAAAATACATCGCTCTTTCTACGTCAGCGTGTTGCCCAAACTTTATCATTGACCGGGTGTGTCCTTCTTATACTTAGCGTTCAACTCATCTGTACCCTCTTCGCCTGCGCCATATTCTTCATCGACCATTTTAGCGAGTAGTCTAGGGTCTAGTTTGAGACTATTTGTACGAATGACTTCTGCTGCCCAATAAGAAGTAGTATGTCTTCCAGTCTTATCTTTCGCTTTCTCTTTTTTTACGAGTTTGGCAGCCTGCTTGTATTTGTCTTTGTTTAACATAAAGCCTATTCTAGATTCATCTACGTCATCTGAAGATTTGAACCCAGCCTTTACTTGTTGTTCTTGAAACATCGTATCGCTAATCATAGCATTAAACGCTTCATTCACATCATCTGTTGCGGTATCACATTGCCCGCAACAATCTGGTGTTCCACACTTATCATGATCAACTTCTTCTTCTTTCTCTTCTTTTAATGCAGCATCAATCTTTGCACGAATGCTTGATGGTAGCTCTTTATAGTGATAGAGACGTTTGCTATCCGAACCATGTTCTGCACCAGTATAAACTTCTCCCTCATAAGCATGTTGGTCGCCATCCCATTCTTCGCCATTCTCTAGATAATGACCATCTGTTCTCCAACTATTTGCTTCTTTTTTGTTTGTTGCCTTTGTATCTGCTAATCTAGCACGATCCATTATAGCATCGTGTTTCTTTTTATCAGCTTCTTTTTCTCTTTTGATTGCTGCTTTTGCAGTATCTACAGCACCTTCACCAAGGTCAACTTCTTCAAATTTCCAACTACCAGTTCTCTTTTGTATATAAGGACTCAGCATTTTTGCCAAACGCTCTAAAGTATTGGCTCCCGCTTTTAGCTGCATATCATTTTGTTCATCATATGCATTATACTTGTTTCCCTCTTTTTTAACTATATATGTGGGAAACCTTCTTTTCTTACCAAACTGACCACCAGTCTTTACAAAGTTCAAATCATCGTTAGGGACTTTCTCTTCACCAAGTTCAACTTCTTCACCACGAACTTTAGCGGCTAGGTCAGCATCAGCTTTCCCCCATGTACCCTTTCCTTTTGTAATGAAAGAGTTTACACGAGCATATGCCCACTGCTCTTGACCAGCGCCTGGGCGATGACCAGTTCTCCAAGCAGCCATACCTCTATCATAGACCTTCTTTAGAATGCCATAGGAGATACCAGACTTCTCAGACTTTTTTTTTAATCCCTCAAGAGATTTTTCTACAATCACTTCTTCGAACATCTCGTTTAAAACGTCATCAAGCATATAGTCAACTTCTTCGATGAAACCCTTTTCATCAAGTTCAACTGGCTTTACCATGTTGACCCTATAACGCTTGAAACGCTGGTCATGCTTGACTGTGCTTTCTTTACCAAACATCTGATGATAGCGCTTTGTGTGTGTTGAAGTCTTTGTTACAGCATCAGAGTCGCCTGCGTGTTTGTCTGGATAAGCAGATGCATCATCGCTATCTTTCTCTGCTGCTTTGCTAAACTGAGCATCACGCTTTTGCTTTGTAGATTTAGCAAGACCACTATGATACTTAGCGGGCTGAGAACCCTTCTTATCACCAATATCTTTATCTTCTCTTTCAAAAAGATTTTCAAACTCTTCGTTGACGCTTTCTTTAGCTGGTCCACCTCTAACCTTTGCAAGTCTTTCTTTCTCAGCTTGCTTCACCTTTTGAAATTGCTTTTTAGCAATCTTTGCAATCAAACCCTTCTTCTTTTCAACCTTCTTGTCAATAGACATTTTTTCTGATGGAGAGAGGTTTTTATAATCTGTGCCTTTAGCGCCAGCAACTTTCTTTCTGATAACCTCAATTGCTTTTTTACGAGAACGAAGTTTCAACTTCTCAGGTGATGCCATCTTCTTTGCAGCAATCTTACGACCACGCATAATCTTAGATTTTGCTTTCTTGAAAGACATTGCTCTCTTTCTACGAGCAGCGACGCTGAGAACAGCTTCGAACATCAAGTCTTCGCCAAGCTCTTGTTCCATCTCTTCAGCAATCTTCATACCATCTCTGACTGCTTGGTACACCTTACTTGCAGAACTCTGTAGCTTCTTAGGAAGACCAGACTTGAATGCTTTCTCATCACCAGCAGCAGCAGCGGCTCGCATCTTAGATGCAGACATACCAGCAGCACCTTCAGCATCTGGATCACGTTCGCCAGCAGATACGACTTCAATAGAGTCGAATGTGTAGTCTTTACCGTTGTATTTGTTGAGTAGGGTTTTAAACTCTGCAACCCTATCAGAGCCAGCAACCATAATCAGTTTCGTATGACCCATGTCTTCTAGCTCTTTAGCAACCTGCATAAGCGTCTTTGAGCGAGACTTCATAACCATGCTACCGAATGCTTTCTTTGCAAGAGCAATCTTAGTAGCATATGGTAGTGGGTTCTTGTTTGAGTCGTATGATTGTGAGAGATAGAGGTGTGGCATCGCATTGTTCTGTTTTGCGACTGCATTGATCTTGTCAACGAGTTTTTCGTGACCAATCGTAGGAGGATTCATCCTTCCAAACGAGAATACCGCTGTTGGCGATACATCTTCTTCTAGCTTAGGATTGATTTCAATCGTATTCTTTACGATAGCATCATTCTTCTTTTTGTCCTTTTTGGACTTCTTTTCGTCTTCCATTTTTCTCTCCAGGTTTTCCGTAGACTTGACTGGTCTATGATATGTTGATTATTTATACAAAAAAAGACTTGACTATCTCTTCAAACGTGATATAATAGCGTTATCGCTCATTCATGCATTACTAAAGGTTGTTGATTTTAATCTTTGTGTATCAGTGTAGTATGTCTTCGTAACACCAAGCCACGGAAAGAGTTGTTGACATATCAATGCATCATTGGGCCACATACCATAATCGTAAGCAGCACCGATAATTTGATCTGCACCTTCTGGTTTAATGACATATGCTGATGCACCAGCAATACCTTGTGGAACTTCCATATTATCAATCACTGGGCAATCAAGAAGTGGTCCTGGCGCAGCTTGTATCACAGAATGAAAACGACCATCCATACGAGTGTTTCCTCTTGGCTCGTTGATACCAATCACTTCATAGTCTGAGTCAATCACATATTGAGCGTCAAACTTACGAAGAAACTTAGCATCGTGTTCTAGAATTAAAATAGGTTCACTCTCTTCTACACACTTCTTCCATAGATAGTAGTGGCTCATAGCACAGGCATAACGACGCTTTGGTGGTCCCCCATAATAATGAAACTTCATCTTGAGTTCCTCATTGTATACACGACCGCTGTCTGGCCATGTCCACTTCAGACCTTCTTTCTCCATATGCTCATCGACATTATCTGCTACGATAGCATCAAACCTTTCGATTGTAAAGTCATTTCCAACATTTTCTGATGACTCAACGAGAGTTTTGTATCCACCCTCAGATAGAGCGTGGCCTTTCATTACAATTGCAAAACATTTCATCTTTCTAAATTCACTCCTCCATAGACGCTCGTGTGTATTGTACCACCATATGGTTTGCTCATTACTTGCCACCATCCCCATTCAGCACCTAACAGTTGACGTTGCTCGTGCAAATCATATACCAGACTTGTATCTAGTTGCTCTCTAGTATGTATGATTAGATTATCTGCGAGTTGTTCAAACCAGTCTGTATGTTGATTTATATCTTCTGTTTTAGGCACCATATGACCTTTTGTATTGCGAAAATCATATTTGTTTAAACCACTGGTTCTAATCATGAAACCAACTGGACCTTCATTGAGTGCAACGTCATACCATGACTCAAAGTCAAAATCTGGATTGATTGAGCAGTCCCATCTTGTTCTGATGTAGAGGTCATAATCATTTGGTATCTTATCGAAGAGATTGCTGTAACCAATTATCTGCTTGTTGCCATGAAGTGTTTTATCACCATCCTTTTTAGTTCTTCTATACCAATGATGTTTTGGACTTCTAGTTGGCTCTGGATCAAATATAGGGTGATATTCCATAATTGGTTCTGGTGTAGTGAAAAAGTTATCATTACGATACTCTAATGGAATTTTGTCAATTTCAGTATCCCATGTGTGATAATACATATCTGCTTTGAATTTATTTTTCATTTCCAATAAATTCGAAGACACGCTAACTGGTCGGCGTCTTACACCATTGCCACCAACATTATTTCTATACAATCCAGATATTCCAATTGCTATCTTCATCGTGATAAGTTCACATAATATGGAGCATCATCATACAATATCTCTTTAAACTTTGATTCCATATCATCAGCGTCTATGGGCCATAATTTCTTTATGTTTTTAAATCCGCTCATATGCTCTTTATCATCGTGCGCCCAGTGTGATGGACCTAACCAGTTGTAATCGTAATCTCTACCTGCACCAAATAACTTGACAGGAATCTTATCAACATCTAATTGATTTCGTATAAACTCGAATGGTCTGTAGATTGTAAAGGGCGTCATAGAGTATACAATAGGAATTTTCTTCTCAAGTGCCATACCAACTGCTGCGCCAACCATCAGTTGTTCAGCAGCACCCACATTAATAAATCTGTCTGGGTATGTCAATCTGTGCTGATCGAACTGTTTCCATCCAAGGTCACCAGCAACAATCACGATGTTCTCGTTGATAGCCATTTCGTGATATAGTAGTTCTGTGAATTTTTTACGAACACTCATTGTCTATCTCTTTCAATCCTTTAAGATATTGTTCTTCACTCATCTTCATATAATGAGCATCGATACCAGCTAGAAACGACAGTTCGTTTACCTTCGTTCTGTGAAAGCATATATTGGGTAAGAACGCTCTACATCTTCTCTCTAAATAATTTACATCAACCGGGTCATAGCAGGCATAGCCATTGGCATTGACATGAACCTCTATATTTTGTAGATTTCGTTCGTGTATCAGCCTGAGCGCTTCCCAAACAGAACCTTCTGCACACTCACCATCTGTTACAGTGACATAGACGTTTTTGTGTGGGCTTGCGATTGCTGCACCAACTGCAATCGTTATCCCTTGTCCGAGACTGCCCGTTGAGCAGTAGATTTTGTTTTCAACATCTAGATTTGGATGCCCCAAGTGTTTGTTGACAAGAGCATCAGCATCAATACCGTGATACTTTTCTAGAATACAATACAATGCATACGCAGCATGACCATTTGATAGAACAAATATATCATCTTTTTTCATACGACTGTGTATACCATCGATGATATCAATACACGAAAAGCAACTACCTACATGCTCTTCTTGATGGTCATATAGTAGTTTCAACAGTCTTTTTCGTAGTTGATTATCCCTCATTCACTTGCTCCAGGTCTTCTGGTGTACCGAGAATCTCATGCTTTGTATTAACATCTACACCAACTTTTAGCCCATCCATTATTAACAGGTTGAATGTTGGTGCGATGTAAAACTCTCCTTTGGTTCTCATATTATTACTTATTATATACTCAGCACAATGAACGAACATCCTACCCACATTGAAATAGTATAAACCGCCAATAGCCATATCACTGATAACTTCTTTTTCAGCAGTCTCAGTTACAAATCCAGCGTTATCTAATTTTACATAGCTGTGTGCTGGGCTTGTAGAGTTGAACACACATACCATTCCTTGATATTTCTCATCAATATCTTCAGGAACTATTTGTGGTTCAAAATAACAATCCGGCGTAAAAATAATCAGTGGTTCATCAGTATTGATATATTCTTTTGCTAACATACAAGTACTCAAAGCGCCATCAGTTAATGTCTCTGCAACAACGAACTTAGCGTCTGGATATTTCTCTAATAGCTTTTCTTGTATGTTGAAATCGTCGATGTGGTCTCGCCTTACAACGAATATCATATTGCATTGGTCTAACTTGACTGATTCAAGCGACCTTTCAATAATCGTCTTGCCATTTGTTTTGATAAGGGGTTTTGGTAACTCATATCCTTTATCAACAAACCTTTGCCCATTGCCAGCAATTGGTAAGAGTAAGTTATATTTCATCTGTCAATACCTTAATCGTGTTCTCGTGTGCATAATCTAATGCATTGTCTATATTATCTTCCATCAACATAGATGAAATAAAGCAAGCAGCGAACGTATCGCCAGCACCCAAAATATTTATGTTCTTGATTATATCATTCGTCTTTGTGATGTTTCTAGCACCATCTGACGAATAACTACCGCCTGGGTAATGTAGAATAACCCAACCTTTTACTAACGATGCAAGTTCTTCAATATCACAATTAAGGTCTTCGTCTGATATGAAAAGATAATCTATATGCTTGAGTTGCTCACGGATAACCATACTACCCGCTGTCGTATCTGCTGATATGATACCAGACTTTATATCAGATATGAATGACATATCTTTCAGTTGATTGAGATACATAATATGATGCCAGCGTGAGTTCACTACTTCTGGAGTTACGCATCTTGTGTTTAGATTGCCTCTACCAACACGCTGACTCATACATTCATCTACTAGAATGATTGCATCACCTATAGCGCATGGGTTCAACTTTATTCTAAGAACATTATTAATCTTCTTAAACGCAATCCAGAAGTTAGCGACTGCACCCAAAGATATACTCTCTTTGAAATCTTTAATGATATGGTCTATTGTAAGATGCCCGTAAAGCGCTAAATCGTATAGATTCATTTCATTTCTGCGCTTGCTAATTCTTTCGTGTCTAGTTCTAATACTTCTTCCATAGACGCTTCAATGATCCATTCTTCTGATGCAATATCGTATAACTCAACGATGACGCCTTCGCCACCCTTCGACTGTAGTACTCTGTGTGCTGCTTCTTTTATCGTGTTTGGTGCATCAGATGGGCAGAACGACCAGTCTAAAACTTCAAACATCGACAGGTCGAAATAGTCATCACCGACAAATGCCATTTGACCTCTATCAAGATTATACATTTCAGAAAAAGTGTCCAGATGCTTTGACTTATCTAGGCTAAAGTTGTTGTCTCTCGTGCAGAAGAACGGAATGTTTCGCTTCTCTGCCATTGTACGATTCCACTCATCACCTGATATCATCACAACATCTATCCCTGCTGCTATGAACCTCTTGATAGCAGTGAAGTCCTTACACATGAACTCTTTATATACTGGTGTATGGTCTTTATCGTATACCTTCACACCTTTGGTTAGCACACCATCAACGTCAAGTATTAGTAGTTTAATTTGATCCATTTTTATACGCCTCTACATAGTCTGAACAGATACCGCCATATCCTTCAACGTCTTGGTTATGAACTTCGGGCATTACAGCAATTGCTCTGCTTCTATCTCTATATGATATTTCTTTATTGGGTAGACACCAGATATTATTTCTGGAAGTTAGTGTGTAGTCATCTTCTTGGTGCCAAAAATAATGAAATCGTGAGTGAACATGCTTTGACATTTGATACAACGCTTTATCGTTTTTACAATGTATCCATAGTCTTGGTGTTGTTAGAAACTGAGAATCAATAGGATATTGTGGATAGTCATGACCAAGAAACCATCCCCATCCACGATCATGATCATACCACACATCAATCTCGCATTCGTATCCTTGTGCTAAAGCACTTTGAATATACTCAACGCTATTTTCAAACTCTGGATTGGGTCCGGCTATGTTTCCACGATGTGCAATGTATATCATTTTTCTATCTTTACAATATAACTATCTGGCATACGAGACGGTCCCCTCAAATCAATATTCGTTACCTTGTATTGATTTATCGCTTTTGCAAAACCGTCCCAAAGTTCTAAGTTATAACGCTCTGGTCTATCTTTAATCCACTGATGTGACCACTCATTTTCTGTCATGATATCAAGTGGCCAAACGTCTTCTATATAAAAGATACCATCATCTTTTAGAAAGCCGATAAGATTTTCAAACGTCTTTGTGTTTGCTTCTGGTGTGTGAAGACCATCATCAATAATGAAATCAAATTTGACATTACCCCATGCAGATTTGATATCACTATAAATGGGGAGTGTAGAGTCCGCTTTCAGCCAATGAACTCTTTCGTGCTTCAGTATGGAGATTTGTTCTGGTGTGATTCGTGTTGAGCCATCAGGCCAAGTGAAGATATCAATACCATAGACTTGAGCATTTGGAAAGTAATCTACCCACGAAGAATGACTGCTTCCTTTATGAATACCAACTTCTAAGATATTGATTGGGTCATTTCTTCGTGGCTCAAAGTCTTTAGCATATACTTCATAGTAATGATGCCTGTCTTTGTCACAAGAATGTTTTCTAAAGATTTCATTAAGTCTCATTGCTCAAAGCCCAATAGTTTTTAGTTGCACTGCTATCAAAATCGTATCCCCAATAATCAATATCTTTTTGATACAAGTCTGCTACGATTTGAATCGTCTGTGGTGTATACATTTCTTGATAAGTCTTCTTATTCACATCAGTGATGTTACGGGCACGAGTCATTTCTTCTATGCCCAAATACTTACAGATTTCATCGTTGAGATGCTCTAGTCTTATGATATCACATCTAACAACATCATTCTCATCACACACATGGTCATAAACTGGCGTCCAATGTCTGATTGCTCTGTGCCACATATACTCAACATCAATCCATTTATGTCTCTCTTCTAGAAACGCTTCAAACGATGAAACATCTACATAATCTTCTGATAAGTTTTTTTCAACAAATCTACCCTTATAAGCGAACCAATACTTTGATACAACTCTATCCCAAGGATTTCTAGCAATAGCAAATGCAGTCATCTTACTTGTTACATCAGGATGAACATCTCTCCATCTACCATGCTCAAGCCCTGGGTCTCTTGTATGACCAGTCTCAATCATCTTTCGTTTTACGTTGTCGATATATTGACCTGACTTTAGATTTGTTCTGTCAACTATCTGAACGTATGGTTTGAGAGGACCACTGAGTGCTGGCCACCTGATTGTCATACCACCATTTTTTGGTATGTGAATAAACAGTTTCTTCATACCCCAAGGATTCCTTTGATAGCGTTCATGTCTTCGCCTTTACCACCTAAATGATCCTTGAGAAAGAAGTGAACGAAGTGTGCTTCTGGAATCTTACTGTCTTCAGCACCACGATACAGAGCGTTCCATCGCCAGTCCATATGCTTGACATTAGCACCGTCTTTACGAAGCCAATAGTTCAACAGCACTTGGTCTGTTGAGTAGCGAAACAATCCAATACCATCTACGAGGTCTTTGAACAGCGGTCGATGAATGAACTTGTCAGGCTCTTTATACTCAGGAACATACTTGCGAATCGAGTTGTTGAATAGCATCATACCCATATTCATAAACCCAGCACCGTCTTCGTTCCACTGCCAGTCAACATCATTACATGGCGCTTTCTTAAACATATCACCAGAGTATCCACGAATCTTTCTTCGATGATTATGAGAGAGTGGTAGGTCTCTTTCTAGCACACCACCCCAATCATACTCTGGTGGCAAATCATCAAAGATGTTTGGCGCTGATTCACGAATGTAAATGTCTGAGTCGATAACAGCAATCTGGTCATAGTCATCTAGATAAGTGAACGCCCACTCCTTCTCGAAGATTGGAAGATAACCTGCTTCTTTCATCAATCCAATCTTGTTACGCTCAGTACGAGCCATCTCTGGATTGATACGAAGTTTTGGTTCTCTCATAATCACATGGTCGATACCATACTTCTCGCAATACTTCGCTGCTGACTCTGTACATAAGTCATACAGATTACTTTGCCCACGAATGGGAATATAGATTTGAAATAATAATCGTTTCATTTAAACACCACCACCTTTTTTCTCGCCTAAATTTTCTTTTGATTTGTAGTTCTCTTTGAAAGACTCCAATATAGGTTGATAGTTATCAACTGCTGACTTGCCCCAGATAGTTGATTGTCTCAACCAACCTAGACTTGCTATTGGGTCTGTGATAAACAGCTTAACATCACCACGGCTATTGTCTGTTAGAAAGAACTGATTATCTATATGATTGATTCTCTTACCATTGTTTACATTCTCTAGCAACTTATTTGCTGTGTCCGCAGTAAGAGCATATGCGTGAGCGCCGCCATGCCTTCGCCTCTCTTCTAATCTTGAAGGAGGTCCAACTTTTTCGTGATTGTAGTTTTCGGGGTCTTTGACTTTATATCCTAGACAAACAAGAACGTTGTCTGGTATATCGATATCTACTTTGTGAAGTAGCACCGCATCATGCTCTAAGATAATCGCACAATCATTCTCTTCTCTTATCTTGTGCCACAGAAGAAAATGACCTGCTGTTGCCATAGCAGGTTTGCCTGTCGTGCTTGGCTTTTTATTGTCAAACTTAACGCCTTGCTTTTGAACGTATTCCCACGGGCTATCATTGTCTTCTGTTGGTTGAAGACCCTCAAAATACTCCCAAGGCATTCCTATCTTATCACAAGAATCAGCAGCAGTCTTTGCATACTCATTTGATATATCAGTATCGATTTTTAATATATACGCTTTCGTTGGTTTCATAACAATCCTCACATACAAAAATAGGGCTGACACGTCAAGCATCAACCCTATTTATAGTTCTTTATGAGAGATATTTTATCGACTTTTGCGTTCTGATAGCAGTCTAGTATAAATCTGTTCTACTTCTTTGCGATGCGCTGGACCTAGTGCATACATACCTAACATTTGATTACAAACATTAATCTGACGGTCTACTACCCAGTTATCCATTTTCTTTCTGAAATATGTTTTTACTGACATGGTTAAAACTCCTACGTTTTCAATATTAAAAAGCAAGAAACCCTTTCGGCGTTTCCTGCTTTTATTTAGTGTGTAGGAGTCATAATCAGATAGTACATTTTTGCTTATCTGATAGAACTATTTATGTAATGTGACATACTGTCATTTTTGCCAACCCTTCTTCACATCAGCAGAGAAGTTAGCGTGACTGAACTGAAGTCTATCAACTAGCTTTACAGCATTGCCTTTCATTCTATCTACAGCAACGAAGCCTTCTTGACCCGTAACTTTGTATCCATCTTTTGTAGAGAGTAGCGTGTTGATTGTAGCTGCTTGGTCCATCTTCTTGATGATGATTTCCTTCGCTTGCACAATCTTATCCATCAGGTCAAAAATCAGTTTAACTTTTTTATTATCAGTCTTTGTAAAGTAGTCCATAACAGATGCTTGACGACCACGGACGCCAGACTTACCCTTCTCTGTCTTACGCTTGCCTTCTTCTTTTCCAAAGTAATCCATGAGATACTTCATAAGGTCTTTGGTTAGCTTTGTCGTATTTCCCATTCTCTCACCAGCACGAACCTTTGTGTTGAGGAAGGTTTTTGTTCTCATAAGAAGTTCATCGTTGTCCGAAATGCCATTGAGTGTAGCACGGTCAATCTTATTGAAAATCTTACCTGCGTCTGATAGGATTGCTGTAATCGCAGCAGTCTCTTTTTCAGTCATCATAGCTTTGCCAGAAACATCACGATACACAGCATCGGTAGAGAATACTCTAGATGTGTCTGTCAGAGTTTGTGCAATTGGCTTCGCAAAACTTGCTGACATTGTTTCAAATGAGTCACCCGTGTAAGTAGTATGCCATACGACACCGATCCTGGCTCGTGCAATCTGACGACCCAATGGAGTGTCTTTTGGTACAGCGTAAACAATGGTATTAGGATGAAAAGTAATATGCTTGACACCATTATAGGTAATGTCTTTCGTGTCACCTTTGGTAAAGAGAAGGTCACCTTGAACGACACCTGTGATGCCCAGTTTCGAAAACTCTTGTAGCGCAGCCTTAAGTTTATCTGCCAAATCACCAGACGTGTCTGCATCAATATCAGCTTCTGTCTTATATACCTTAGCGTTCTTGTTAAAGATACCCTTCTTGGCAACGAAAAATTTGTTATCATTTGGATCAATCCCTGCAAATACGGCTGGAGCGCCGTCCCATTTCACCGTAGCGTCAACTGTAGTCTTGGCATCACCTGAGAGCATATCACGAAGCGAACGTAGAAAGTTAATCGCTTCACGAGCGCCATCTACACCGCCATTGAGAACGTTGTCCTCAATATGCTCCATATGAGTATTCTTTTGTTCTATGAGATAGGAGTTAAAGTTTTTCATATTGCACCAAACAGTTTCTGTAAGCCTTCTATACTGTCAAGAGTATAGTCTGATTTTGTAAGTTTACCCGAAAATCTCCCTGACCCCATCATAGGTCTAGTTCTAGCTTGAAGTATTCCAGTAGGATATTTGAGTGGTATATCACCAGTATATGGATGCTGTTTGCTAGGTTTATTTTTACTCACTGCATTTATATAATTTGAAAGTTCTTTCCCACTTATCATATTTGATTGTAAAAGAGTATCTTGAGCAACAAGAAGTTTATTTACAAAATCTTGACCGCCAGCTTGTCTCATTGCATTAGTAAATCTTTTGCTAGTGGAATAACCACCGGAATCTCCATCTGGTTTTACACGAATTTCAACATTGATTTGTCCAGTAAATGCAGGGACTCCTAATTTTAATGTATCTTTCCCTAAATAATATAAACCAGAACCACCAATTTGTATATAATACACACCTTTAGCATTATATAGTTTACTTATGGCTTTTGCATCTAATTCTACTTTTGTTGCAATTTTAGCTTGAAGACCGTCTTTTTTCAGAACTATAGATGCAAGATGTGGAATAGCTTGTTTACCCATAAGGCCTAATTGAATATAATTATTATATTTTTTATATATATTTATCTCTGCTGTAGTAAATTTAACCCCTGAAATTTCTGATTTGAAGGGTCTTAAACTTGCAAGTTTTTCTAAATATTTTTTTACATTTGTTCTATATGACTTGTCATCAACAGCTTTTAATATAAGAGCGAGGTCATCCGCTTCTGTTTTTTTTATGAAATCTGGGTGAGCGTATGATGGTTTACCAGATGGAACATAAAGTCTACCAGAGCCTAATTGAGCCTTCGCATCCATTTTTACTTCAATATTAAATGGTTTGTTATTATCCAATACTGCTTCGATATCACCAGCCCCTTGAGAACTGAAACCAGCAACTTCAACTGGTTTATCACTAGCCCCTATACCAAAAAACATTGGTTTTGTTTTTTGGTAATCTAACATAGCATCGAAGATTTTTTGCTCGTAATTAAGCCCTCCCTGACCACCCTCAGAGAGCGTATTTCTATTAATAAACTGTTTTAATCCAAGCATAGGCGTGTCCTTACAAGCTCTCTTTCGTCTATTTATACGAACATACTTTCTTACCCAGAGCCTCTGCTTCGTGAAAAGTCTTACGAGTGTGTAGTGCAACTAGATTATCGTTCTTATAGATGAACGTGTGAAAGACTTCTGGTTTAGCCCACATCATCGTCCTGAGTGTTTGCACCCAGTTTAGATTATACTTCTTCAGCATCTCAGCATCTTTATGCCATTTGAGATTGTATTTGGCTTGTTCGACCCGATATGTCTTCTTCATCGGTTAATCCTTTCATATACATCCTTGACCATGAAGTATGGCACACCAGAGAGAAGTTCAGCAGTCTCTAGCATATGAGTCTCACTAAATTCTTCACGACCACTCTCTAGAATACGAGCCTCGTCAATCGCTTCAATAGCCATATCTTTTATCGTTTTTTCCATTCGCTCGTCCTTTTTGATGTATTCTTATACTACACCATTTATCACGCTTTGTAAAGTCTTTTCGTATAAATAAGAACATGAAATACGATTAAATTATATTAGGATTGATGAGATGAATAGATTTATCATTGCTTTGTTTGCTTTAATTTTTGCATCTACAAGCGCATATGCACAAACAGAAGATAAAATAACGACGGATAATACCAGTAGAATTGATTCTGAGACTACGGTCAAGTCTCCTCCGCCGTCTGCTATTTCTCCCAATATCAATACCTCAAATTCTGATTTGTGTACGATTGGCGTTTCCGGCGCTGTTCAGACACAGATTCTAGGTCTGTCTGCTGGCAAGACTGTACGAGATATGAACTGTGAGAAACTGAAGAATGCTAAAACGCTATATGATATGGGAATGAAAGTTGCTGCTGTATCTGTGATGTGTCAAGATAAACGAGTATTTGATGCTATGATGCACGCCGGAACACCTTGTCCATATGATGGTAAGATTGGTGTTGAGGCTAAAGCAGCGTGGCAAGACGATGAAGCGATGCAGCCAAAAGAAGAGAATACAGTTAGGAGTGTAATGGAAGATGATAGCACGATTACCCTTATTGGTGGCGGTATTGTTCTCGGCTTGCTTGCCATTCTCAGCATACTCTGAGACAAAGACTGCTACATCTGGAAATGCAGCAGACGGTCAAACAGTATGGGACATGCAAACGATACTACCACCTGAAACGGGTCTTATCGTAAATCAAGTCCATTATAACTATACAGTAAGAAAGATTAGAGAAGACGATTTTACTGTAACGATTCAGAATGAAAGAGTTGGCGGTGGTGAAAATATCTTTGAAAGCACAGATGATTGGTCTGGTCTAGACGGTAACACGATTGATAAGAATATACCCGTTGCAAATTTACCAAGGGAGATATGGGGTGATGGAAGTCTGACTACAACTGGCGAAGGAACTATAACAGACGCTAATGTTCGTTATAGCTATATATTTGACGACTGTCTTGACCCACTGACGAACCCGTTATGCCCACAAGATGAGCCACCAGAATTGCCTGTAATTGTTAATCCGTTTGATTCAGATGAAGTGCAGGATGCTCTTGCAGACAAAGTAGACGTAGATGATGAAGATGATGAACGTAAAAATGATGAAGAGAATAGTCTAGAAGACAAGGAAAAGAGAAGACAATTAGCACAAGAGAACAATCCACTACTAAACAATGCAGCACAGCTTGCTGCGTTGTTTGATCAAATGTCTCTCGTTCCACAATTTGATTCGTATTACGCTGCTGATATACAAGGCGGCACCTATGAAGAAACTGTTGAGTTAAAAGATGGTACATTACCTGATAACAGAAGGGCAATGAGAAGCCTCGCTAAAGACCAAAAGTTTGAAACAATCATTAGGTCACAGTACGACAAATAGGAGATAAGCATATGGCTAAGAGAACAATAGGTTATTTTTTAGCAATCGTTGGAGCAGTATTTGCAAGTCAAACACTCGCAAACGAAAATGCACCAATCACAGGAACAGTAGAATCTAAGTGTGTAATCTTTACTGAAACACAAGGTGTATATGGCACACCACTTGCAAGCAGACTTTCTACTACTGCGGCAGATGGTGGTGTTCAACCAATCATTCGTTATGACGTAGCGCTTGCTGATGCGTTTAAAGGAAAAATAACATTTCCAAGTGAATTTTCAAGTTCACCAAGCCTAACAGATACTCTAGCATTCACAGGGAATGTTGAAGTTCATAGTGTATCTGATACTGGAATGGCGGACTATGACACTAACAAAATAACATTCAACAACACTCACGAATATGATTTGACGGTTGCTGGTACAACTAAGTTCAAAATCTCTTCACAGGTAAACTATGGTAACAGCAAGGCTTTTCCTGCTGGTACATATACAACACTCGTAAATGCGGAGTGCATTGCAAAGTAAGGTAGGATATTATGAGAATTGTAATTTTAGCAGCAGCGTTATTGTTTTCCTTTAGCGCTGCTGCTCAT